>Ga0222714_10002028_pt1 | contig 22132 bp, 17 predicted proteins | sample C33_3DmetaG_FD_165048 | JGI IMG/M metagenome (GOLD analysis project Ga0222714, IMG submission 165048) | Estuarine water microbial communities from San Francisco Bay, California, United States - C33_3D | ecosystem: Environmental > Aquatic > Marine > Unclassified | place: USA: California...
ACACCGTGAGGCTGCCCAGCACCTCGCCGTGGTGGTCGAGTACCTGCTGCAGGCGGGCATCCTCGGCAACACCCAGCGATCCCTCGAGAGCCAGCCGCACCACGGCGCGCGACTTCCCGGGGATCGACTCGAGATCGGCGTCCAGCCGGTCGACGTCGTCCATGCCATCGAGTCGGGCGGTGATGCGCGTGAATGTCCAACGGCCCACCGCGTGATCGGCGACCACGGCGCCCGTCGCGTCGAGATCCACGACCAGCACCTTGCCCGGGTCCAGCTCGTCGTGATCCGTTGCCACGGGCGAGCCCGGATAGCGGATGCGCGGGTCGTCCCCCACCTGGAGCGCGGAGTGGCGATCGCCGAGGGCCACGTACGACACCACCCCCGCGAACAGCGCATGGCGCAGGCCCTCGCTGCGGATGAGGGCGGGGTCCTCGGCATCGGGCGAGAGCACATCCACGGCTCCGTGGGCGGCCAGCACCCGAACGCCGGCGCGGGGCGGCCCAAGCCCCTCGAGCGCCGCGGCGGCGAGGTCGCGCCCCGGTCGCCGCGTGAGCCACGGCGCCCCCACCACCTCGGCCCCGTCGACCACGGCGATCGGCTCTGCGTCGGTGATCACCTGCACCCCGGCAGGAAGGCGCGCCCGGAAGGCGTCGGTTGCGTAGATGGACGCCGCATCGAGCGGATCGTGGTTGCCCGGGAGGATCAGCACGGGCATCGTGAACTGGCTGAGGGCGTCGAGGGCCCGGGCCACCACCTGGCGGTCGACGTGGTTCGAGTCGAAGAGGTCGCCGCAGGCGACCACGAACGCGCACTCCTGCTCCGCCGCGATGCGCGCGATGTCGCGCACGGCATCGATGCGGTCATCGGCGAAGCGCGCCTGGGCCTCCGGCGAGAGGAATCGCCGGGTCATGCCCAGATGCCAGTCGGCCGTGTGGAGGAAGCGCATCGGACTCACGAGGTTAGGTCGCGGGCCGGACGCGCGCGCATTACGCGGTGGCGCCCATCAGCCGGCGGTGAGGCCGGCGCGCATGGCGTCCACCGGCGGCTCGGTGCCGGTCCACTGCGCGAAGGCGGCCGCCCCCTGGTGAAGCAGCATGCCGAGCCCGTCCACGGTGCGGGCGCCCCGCCCCGCGGCCGCGGCAAGCCAGGGCGTGGGCTCCTGCCGGTACACGATGTCGTACGCCACGGTTCCCGGACCGAGGGCATCCAGGGGGAGATCTGGGGGCACGTCATCCGTGCCCATGCCGAGGCTGGTGGCGTTCACCACCAGCACGCACTGCGCGGCGGCCCGCTCCATGGCCTCGCGCGTGAACTCCACGGGCGCGCCCAGCACGGCGGCGCGGTCGGCGGTGCGGTTGGCCACCCGCAGGCGGGCGCCACGCCCCGCGAGCGCGAAGGCAATGGCGCGCGCGGCGCCCCCCGCACCGATCAGCAGCACGTCCTGGTCCTGCAGGTCGACCGGCGCGGCTTCGTCGAGGGCGCGCAGGAAGCCTTCGGCATCGGTGTTGTCGCCACGCACGCGGCCGTCGTCCAGCGGGACGAGCGTGTTGGCCGCGCCGATGGCCTCGACTGCGGGCGTGACCTCGTCGCAGCAGGCGATGACCGCCTGCTTGTGGGGAATCGTCACACTGAGCCCGGCACAGCCGGCATCGAACAGCCCGCGCACCGCCGGCTCGAGGTGATCGGGCGCGATGGGAAACGCCAGGTAGGCCCAGTCGAGCCCCAGCGCCCGGAACGCGGCGTTGTGCATGGACGGCGACAGCGAGTGGCCCACCGGCCAGCCGATCACCCCCGCGAATCGCGTGGACGCCGTTGGCCAGGGCTCGTGCATCAGCTCCCGCCGTTCCCGGCAGCACGCTTGATGTTGGCGATGTGCTCGGCCTCGGTGGTGGCGAAGTAGTGGAGGTCGGTGCCGTCGTTCTTCGACACGTAGTAGAGGTACTTCGACGGGATCGGGTTGGCCGCCGCCTTGAGCGAGTCCTCCCCGGGGTTGCAGATGGGCCCGGGCGGCAGTCCGAAGTACTTGCGCGTGTTGTAGGGAGACGAGATGGCCAGGTCGTCCTTGGTGAGCTCGGCCTTCCATGATCCCACCGCGTACTGCACCGTCGCGTCGATATCGAGGCGCATTCGCGCGCGCAGGCGGTTCTCGATGACGCCCGCGATGATGCGCCGCTCCTTCGTGGTGCTGGCCTCGCGCTCCACGAGCGACGCGACGATGAGCACGTCGTACTTCGTGAGGTTCTTGCGCTTCGCAGCCTTGTAGCTGATGCCCTCCGTGCGCTGGGCGAAGGTATCGAGCTGGTAGTCCACGAGATCGGTGACCGGCTTCTTCGGGTCCACCGGATACGTGGCCGGGAACAGGAAGCCCTCGAGCGACGTGGGCTTCTTCGTGCCGGCCAGGCGTTGCCCGAGCGCAGAGGGGTCGGTGGCCTTCATGTAGTCCGCGGCCGGGATACCGGTCTTCTCCTGCAGGATCTCCGCCATCTCACTGCGGCGCAGCCCCTCGATGAAGAGCACGTCGATGGTGGTTGGCGTGGTCTGTGCCGCCTGCTGCGAGTCGTTGCCGCCCCAGGTCATCCACAGGCCGATCACGATGACCAGCAGCGCGACGATCGGGATGACGATGGCCAGCACCTTGCGCCCGGCCGGCGTGGCGCGCTGGGGACGGCGGCGACGCCCCGGCGGGGGTGCCCCGGGACTCATGCGGCCTCCTGCTGGGCTGCCAGCCAGGACTCGAGGATCACGCACGCCGCGAGGCTGTCGATGTCGGACGCCGAGCCGGTCTCGCGCGCCCGGCGCTCCGCCTCGGCGGTGGACATGCGCTCGTCCACCAGCACCACGCGGGCATCCACGCGCGAGCGGAGCCGCCCGGCGAAGGACGACGCGTGGTGCGCCTGCTCCCCGGCCTCGCCCGACATCAGCAGGGGCTGGCCGATGACGATCACCTCGGGCGCCTCACGGGCGATGACCTCGGCGAGCTCGGCCGCGCCCTCGGGCCGGTCGACCTCGCGGATCACCGGGAGAGGCCTCACGAGCGTGCCCGTCGGGTCGCTCACCGCGACCCCGGTGCGCGCGCGCCCGAGGTCGAGCGCCAGCGCCTTCATCCCGCGGGCGGGCGCAGCACTGCCCAGGCGCGCTCGATGGCCTCGGCCATCCTCGAGGGGTCCTTGCCACCGGCGCGGGCCATCCCGGGCTTGCCGCCCCCGCCGCCACCCACCACGGGCGCGACCTCGCGCATCACGTCTGCAGCTGACAGGCCTGCGGCCTGGGCCTCATCGTCGAAGTTGGCCACGAGCAGCGCTTTCCCGTCCGCAACGGCCCCCAGCACCACGGCCGCGCCGGTGCCGACGGCCTGCTTCACGCGGTCCGTGAGCTGCAGCAGCTCGTCCATCTCGGCGGCCTCCACCTCGGCGGCCAGCACGCGGGCCCCGCCGACGTCCTCGGCCCCGGCTGCCACCGCAGCGACATCGACGCGGCCCGAGCGGGCACGCTTCAGATCGGCCTCAAGCGCCCTGATTCGCTCGTCGCGCTGCGCCAGCTCGGCCGACAGGGCGGCCTCACGGGCGCGCAGATGATCCACCGCGGCGAGCCCCGTGACGGCCTCGATGCGGCGCGTCGCGGCCCCGGTGCTGCCCTCCGACACGATCACCATCGGCCCGATCTCGCCGGTGCGCGATACGTGGCACCCACCGCAGAGCTCCTTCGAGAAGTCTCCGGCCTGCACCACGCGCACCACCTCGCCGTACTTCTCCTCGAACAGCCCGATCGCGCCCAGCGAATCGGCCTCGTCACGGGGCATCACTGTGGCCACCACGGGGCTGTCGTCGGCCACGCGATCGTTCACGCGTCGCTCGATCTCGGCCAGCTCATCCGGCTCGATGCGCCCACGGTGGGTGAAGTCAAACCGCAGCTTGTCGGGGCCCACGTAGGAGCCCGCCTGGCGCACGCCATCACCCAGCACGCCGCGCAGCGCCCAATTGAGCACATGCGTGCCGGTGTGGTTGGCCTGGGTCGCATGGCGCGCGGCGGCGTCCACGCGGGCCGTCACCTCGGAGCCCTCGGGAAGGTCTCCATCCACCGCGATGCGGAGCACCTGGTCGTCGCCCAGGCGCAGGACGTCGAGCACCTCGGCGGTGCCGGCGTTGCCGGTGATCCAGCCGTGGTCGGATACCTGCCCGCCGCCCTCTGCGTAGAAGGGCGAGTCCGCGAGCTTCGCGAGCGCTTCGCCGTCACCCAGGTCCTGGATGGCCGTGACGGTGGTGACGACCTCGAGCCGGTCGTAGCCCACGAAGGCGGTTACCGCGCTGCGGGCGGCCAGCGCCTCGGCGGCCTGGCGGTCGACGCCCTTTCCCTTGCGTGCGGCAGCGCGCGCGCGCTCGCGCTGGTCGCCCATGAGGCGGCCGAAGCCCTCTTCGTCCACCGCGAGGCCATGCTCCTCGGCCGCATCGCGGGTGAGGTCAAGCGGGAAGCCGTAGGTGTCATGCAGGCGGAAGGCATCGTCGCCCGAGATCACGCCGGCCGTGCGCGAGCGGTCGAGGACCTCCTCGAGCAGGCGGGTGCCCTGCTCGAGGGTGCGCGCGAACTGCTCGGCCTCGGCCCCGACGGTGTCGGTCACCTCGGCGCGCTCGGCCACGAGCTCGGGGTAGGCATCGCCGTAGCCATCGGCCACTACGTCGACAAGGCCGGTGATGCGCGAAGGCTCGAGCCCAAGGTAGGCGCCCTCGCTCACCGCGCGGCGGATGATGCGGCGAAGGACGTAGTCGCGGCCCTCGTTGCCCGGGCGCACGCCATCGGCGGCGAGGAAGGTCATCGCGCGGCCGTGATCCGCCAGCACGCGCATGGCACGGTCGACCCGCGGATCCGTTCCGTACGCCCGCCCGGATACCTGCTCGGCCCACGCCACCAGCGGACGGAAGCCGTCGGTCTCGAACACGGTCTGCTTGTCCTGCAGGATCGCCGCCAGTCGCTCGAGCCCGGCGCCGGTGTCGATGTTCTTCGCCGGCAGCGTGGTGAGCGTGCCGTCCTCGGCGCGGTCGTACTGCATGAAGACGAGGTTCCAGAACTCCAGGAACCGGTCGGTGCCGGTGACCGGCCCGCCCTCGGGGCCGAAGTCGGGCCCGCGGTCGAGATAGAGCTCGGTGTTGGGGCCGCACGGCCCCGTCGGGCCGGCCTTCCAGAAGTTGTCGGCCTCGCCCAGGCGCTGGATGCGCTCGCGCGGGATGCCCATCTCCACCCACTTCTCGAGCGCCTCGTCGTCGGCGGGCACGCCGTCCATGCCCTCGAACACCGTGATCCAGATCTGATCGGGGTCGAAGCCGAGCACCTCGGTTGAGAGCTCGAACCCGAAGCGGATGGCGTCGTCCTTGAAGTAGTCGCCGATCGAGAAGTTGCCGAGCATCTCGAAGAACGTCAGGTGACGCGCAGTGCGGCCCACCTGGTCAATGTCGAGGGTGCGGAAGCACTTCTGCGAGCTGGTCATGCGGTGCGCAGGCGGCTGCGCCTGGCCCAGGAAGTACGACTTCAGGGGCTGCATGCCCGCGATGGTCAGCAGCACCGATGGGTCGTCCTCGAAGGGGACGAGCGAGGCGGAGGGAATCCTGAGATGGCCCTCCCGCTCGAAGTAGCGGAGGAAGCCCTCCCGGATCTCAGCGGTCGTCACGCGGGGAAATGTACCGCGCTACCAGGTGTGGGCGCGCTTCCTGGCCTCCGCCAGGTCGTCGTCGAACGCCTTCTCGGCGCGCACGCCGGCCTGCGCGCCGTCCACGAGGGCCTCGCGGGCGTCATGCAGGGCGCCGCCCGCCTCGTGGCGCACGAGATCGGGCCACTTGCGCGGGTCGCGCTCCTTCACGGTGAGCCAGGCGATGGCCCCCGCCACCAGGATCACCGGCGTCGGGATGCGGGGAATGCGGCGAGCGCCGATCAATAGGGACTCTCGTGCCGCGGGGGCTCCGATGGCCTGCCGGCAGCGCGGCGCGCCTTGAACGACCGCAGGGCCTCGCTGGCCGATGCGGTGACGCCGCTCAGGGCCCGCGCCGGGGCGGTGACGGCCTTCGACACGGTGCTCGCAGCCTGCTCGGCGCTCTTGGTGGCGCTGACGGCCGTGGTCATGATCTCGTCCACGTGGCCGAGCTGGGCGTTCACCTCGTCGACGGTCACCTGCACGCGTGTGAGGATCGGCACTGTCTCCTCGGTGATCTCCTCGACCGAGGTGTCGAGTTGGCCGAACAACCCGCCCAGGCGGAAGAAGAGGTAGAAGAGACCCACCCCCACCAGGACCAGGAAGATGGCCAGCGCGAGGCTGGCGACGTCCGACCAACTCATTCAGTCCTCCGTGCCGTGTCCGGACCCTGCCCGGACGATGGTTCCTGCGGCGACGAGACGTCCCTCGTCATAGAGGGCCGCGGTCTGCCCCGGGGCGACTGCCTCGGCGGCATCCTCGAGCACCACCTCCCCGGTTCCATCGCCGGTCATGCGCAGATGGCCCCGAAGGGATCGCCCATGATGCCGGATTCGCACGTCGAGTGCGCGGTCGGGCACCTCATGGGCGATCACCTGTTCCAGCGCGATCGTGGCGCGGGCCAGATCGTCGCGCGGGCCGACCACCACCACGTTGCGTTCCGCGTCGGTGGCGAGCACGTACAGGGGCTCTTCGGCCGCGACCCCGAGCCCGCGGCGCTGGCCTACGGTGTACCGCCAGAACCCGTCATGCGTGCCCACCTCGCGCCCATGCACGTCGACGATGCGTCCCGGTCGCGGTGCGAGCCCCGAGTAGCGCTCGAGGAACGGCCCGTAGCCCCCCTCGCCCACGAAGCAGACGTCCTGGCTCTCCACGGCATCGGCCGCGGGTAGCCCCCGCTCCGCGGCGATGGCGCGCACCTCGTCCTTTGTCAGGTCACCCAGCGGCAGGATGATGCGCGCGAGCATGTCCCGGTCGAGCCGCGCGAGCATGTACGACTGGTCCTTCGACGCGTCGCGCGCCTGCCCGAGCACCCGGGCGCCGACTGGGCCGGTGACTGTCACCCCCCGGTGACTGTCACCGTCCGGCGCCCCCTGCACCTGCGCGTAATGGCCTGTCGCCATCCACCGGGCGCCCAGCAGGGCCGCTGCTTCCGAGAGGATGCGGAAGCGCACCTCACCGTTGCACGTGATGCAGGGGTTGGGCGTGAGCCCTTCGGCATACCCGCGGGCGAAGGCATCCACCACCTCGCGCCGGAAGCGCTCGGCCGCGTCGATCGTGAGATGCGGGATACCCAGCGCCGCGCACGTCTCCCGGGCCAGCCGCACCGTCTCCGGGGCGCAGCACGACCGCTCTGCGCGCGCGGCGACGGGGTCGTGCCACAGGCGCATGGTCACACCCACCACGTCGAGGCCCTGCTCGGCCAGCAGCAGTGCGGCCACCGCGCTGTCCACCCCACCGCTCATGGCCACCGCCACGCGGTCGTCGCGCAGGGCGATGCCCGGGTCGCCAAGCCGCTCGCCATGCCAGGCCTCGAGCGCACCGGCCACCGCGTCGGCCACGATCTCGGCGCCGTGGCGGCGCTCCGGCCCGAGGCCGCCGAGGGCGCGGTCGAGGGAGGTTGCCGACACGCGGAGGGCGTCGTCCACTGGCACCCCGGCCAGGGCGGCGCACGCCGCGGATGCCGCTGCAGTGGTGGCCCCGCACCCGCGCACGCGGAAGCCCGCCTCGACCACGCGGCCATCCGCGACGCGGATCTCGATCACCGCGACGTCGCCGCAGTCCTCGGCGCCGGCCTCGCCACGGGCGTCGGGCGTGTCGAGTCCACCGGCCCCCACGGGGGAAGCCAGGTGGCGCATCACATCAGGCGGGTAGGGCGGCATGGCATGACGCTAGCGCGGAACCGGAGGCAACCCGGTTCAATCGCCCGAAGTTCCTGAGGAACCTCGCCCTTGAGGAACACTTGAGGTATCCCGAATGGAAACGAAATATTCTGACCATCCCGAGGCCCCCGGATCCGGTGTCCCGCTCCCCCCGGGCGGGACACCGACGGTCCTCTCCCTGAGAGAAAGTCGGCCCCCACCGTGCCGCTCCGGGGCGTGATCCGAACCTGATTCACACAGGTCGGGCAACGGGCGGGACCTCGCGTTGTGCGGCCCCGACTCCATCACCCTGGTCACGAACTACGGCTCGGAACTAAGTCCGGTCGCGTACACGGTCGGGTGTTGACACGAAACTAGTACGACCTCGCGCTACTGCGCCTCCGGAGCCGGGACCGTGGAGCGCACCGCGAGCTCGCGGAGCTGCGCGTCGTCCACCCCCGCCGGGGCCCCGGTGAGGGGATCCGCACCCGTTGCGGTCTTGGGGAACGCGATGACGTCGCGGATGGACCGCTCGCCGGCGAGCAGCATGACCAGCCGGTCGAGGCCGAGGGCGATGCCGCCGTGCGGCGGGGCGCCGAGGCGCAGCGCCCGGAGCAGGAAGCCGAAGCGGTCCTCGGCCTCGTCGGCGCCGAGCCCGATGCAGGCGAACACGGCCTTCTGCACGGCCTGGTCGTGGATGCGGATGCTGCCCCCGCCGATCTCGAGGCCGTTGAGCACCACGTCGTAGGCCAGGCTGCGCACGCTGCCGGGATCGGTGGCGATGAGGTCGATGTCGTCGGGGTGCGGGGCCGTGAACGGGTGGTGCAGGGCATCCCAGCGCTTCTCGTCGGCGTTCCAGCCCACCAGCGGGAAGTCCTCCACCCACAGCGGCGCCCACGTCCCCTCGGGGATGAGCCCCCAGCGCTCGGCGAACCGGTTGCGCAGGGTGCCCAGCACCTCGGATGCCACCTGCTCGTCATCGGCCACGAGGGTGATGAGGTCGCCCGGCGTGGCACCGAAGTCGGCTGCGAGGCCGTTGAGGAACTTCGCCACGGGCGATCGCAGCGTGCCGTCGTCCTGCACGATGGCCCACACAAGGCCCTTTGCGCCGAGCGCCTGCGCCTCGGCCATGAGCTCGTCGCCGTCCTTGCGCGACACGCCCTCGCCGGCGCCGGGCACCACCAGGCCGCGCACCACGCCACCGCCGTCAACCACGCCCTTGAACACGGCGAAGTCGGTGCGGCCCGCGGCGTCGGTCCAGTCCTGGATCTCCATTCCAAAGCGCAGGTCAGGCCGGTCGGTACCGAACCGGCGCATGGCCTCGGCGTATCCCATGCGCGGGAACGGCGTGGGGATGTCGATGCCGGCCTCCGCGAAGCACGCCACCAGCACGCGTTCGGTGAGGTCCTCGATGTCCTCCGGCTCCACGAACGAGGCCTCGACGTCGAGTTGCGTGAACTCCGGCTGGCGGTCCGCGCGGAGATCCTCGTCGCGGAAGCAGCGGGCGATCTGGTAGTACCGCTCGAGCCCGCCCACCATGAGCAGCTGCTTGAACAGCTGCGGGCTCTGCGGCAGCGCGTACCACTCGCCCTGGCTGAGCCGCGATGGCACCAGGAAGTCACGCGCGCCCTCGGGCGTGGAGCGCGTGAGCACCGGCGTCTCGACCTCGAGGAAGCCGTCGTCGTCGAGCACGCGGCGCATGGCGCGCACCACGCGGGCGCGCAGCTCGAGGGCGGCGAGGCGCCGGGGACGGCGCATGTCGATGTAGCGGTAGGTGAGCCGGAGCTCTGCGGAGGGCTCGGTGCTCTCATCCTCGACCGAGAACGGCACCGGCTCGGTCTCGGCAAGCCGCTCCATCCCCGTGACGGCGATCTCCACCTCGCCGGTGGGGATGCGCGGGTTGATGGTCTCCTCGCTGCGGCGCACCACCTGGCCGTCCACGCAGATGACGTCCTCGAGGTGCAGCCGCTCGGCGGCCGCGTGGGCCTCGGGCGCCTGCTCGGGGTGGAACACCAGCTGCACGATGCCGCTGCGGTCGCGGAGGTCGATGAAGATGACCCCGCCGTGGTCGCGCCGTCGGTGCACCCAGCCCGATACCCGCACGGCCTCGCCCACGGCCTCGGCGGCGCCCGCGGCGGCGTGGGTGCGGTAGCGGCCCGCGCCGATCACGCTGCGCCCCCATCGGCCGTCACGTGCAGGGCGATCTCGCCCACCGGTACCTCCACCTGGTCTCCCGTCGTCATGTCCCTGATGGTCGCGAGCCCGTCCGCGTGCTCACGCGGGCCCACGATGATTACGTGCCTGGCACCTAACCCTGACGCGTGGCGCATCATCGCCTTGAGGCCCTTGCCCGCCGGGCCGGCCTCCACGCGCACGCCGGAGCGGCGGAGGTCGCGCAGCAGCGGCATGAGCGCCATGCGGATGTCGGCGTCGGGCACCGCGAGGTAGGCGTCCACCACCGGCGCGTCTGCTGCGGCGTCGCCGAGGGCGAGCGTGATGCGCTCCACGCCCGTGCCGAACCCCACGCCCGGAACGGCCGGGCCGCCGAGCGACTCCACCAGGCCGTCGTAGCGCCCGCCGCCTCCGATGCCGCTCTGGGCGCCGAGGCGGTCGCAGGTGAACTCGAACACCGTGCGGGTGTAGTAGTCGAGGCCGCGCACCAGTGAGGGGTCCTCCTCGAAGGGAATGCCCATGAGGCGCAGCGCCTCGAGCACGCGCTCGTGGTGCTCGCGGGCCGCGTCGCCCAGGTTGTCGAGCAGCACGGGGGCGCCCTCCATTGCCGCCCGCACGGCGTCGTCCTTCATGTCGAACAGGCGCAGCGGGTTCTCATCCATGCGCTCACGGGCGTCGCGCGGCAGCGAGTCGGCGTGCGGGGCCAGGTGGGCGATCAGCTTCTCGCGATACGCGCCGCGGCCGTCGGGGTCGCCCATGCTCGAGATGCGCAGGCGCACCTCGGGAACCTCGAGCCGTGCGTAGATCTCGGCGAGCAGGGCGATCATCTCGGCGTCGAGCAGCGGGTCGTCGCTGCCGAACGCCTCGGCGCCCACCTGCCAGTGCTCGCGGAAGCGCCCGCTCTGGGGCGCCTCGTAGCGGAACATCGGCGCCATGTACCAGAGCTTCACCGGCTGCGGCAGCTTGTGCATGCCGTGCTCCACGTATGCGCGCGCCACGGGCGCGGTGCCCTCGGGCCGGAGCGTGATGCTGCGTCCGCCGCGGTCCTCGAACGTGTACATCTCCTTGCGCACGATGTCGGTGGCCGTGCCCACGCCGCGCACGAACACCTCGGTCTCCTCGAAGGTGGGCGTCACCACGCGGCCGAAGCCATTCGCGGCCATCACGGCGGCCGAGATGGCCTCCACCCGGGCGCGCACGCGCCCCTCGGCGGGGAGGACATCACGGGTGCCCTTGGGGGCACGGGGGGCCATGGGCTAGCGCCCGCCCGTCTGCTTCTGCCACCTGCGCATGGCCATGCGGTGGGCCACGCGGTCGAGCAGCATGCCCAGCGGGATCATGATGACGCCCATGACGATCGCGAAGCCGGCCGCCACCTGCGGGCTGTCGCCGTTGATGAAGTAGAGGAACGCGTAGAAGATCAGCGCGGCGAGGCCGGCGCGGATGAGCACGCTCTTGAAGCCTGCGCGCTTGGGCGCCCCCTTGGGCAGGCCGTCCTTGCGCCCAGAGGCGGGCTGGCCCTCCTCCTCGGCCTGCACCTTGGCCTCGTGGCGCGGGTTCTTGACGGGCGGCGGACCGGCCTTCGGCCGACGGCGGCGCTTCGGGGCGATCTGTCAGTCCTCCGTGGTCTCGATGATCTTCTCGGGCGGCAGGACGGGCAGTCCCAGGGCATCCGGGGACGTGCCGTCGAGGGCGGCACGGGGAACCATGCCCACGAGCTCGGACTCCCCGGCGACGAGGCCCCGAGCGGCGGCTTCGCGCCGCACCCTCCCGACCACCGCGAGAAGCGGCGTACGCCGGTAATCCTCTATGTTCATCGACACCTGCGCAAGGCCCGTCCGGGAGCACATGAGCCCCAGGGCGCGCACCGATTCGAGGCCGCCCCCGACTCCCCCCTCGCGCACCGCTGCCGCCACGGCCCGCGCGTCGTCGAGCGACGCTCCCGGCAGCCACACGTTCCAGGCGATCAGCGGCTCGCGGGCGCCCACCAGCACCACGCCAGAGGCGGGGTCGGGCACCTGCGGCCCGGCGTCAGCCACCACATCACCCGACGCCATGCGGGCCGCCAGCGCGTCGAGACCGCCCGCGCGCAGCCGTGCCGGGCGCTCGCGGCCCGCGCCGCCGGCCAGGCCGTACAGAAGGCACGGGAGGCCTACCTCGCGCCCGATGCGCTGTGCGGCCTCGCGCGCCGCTGCGACGGCGTGAGGGATTGCGGCGGGCGTCGTCGCGACGAAGGGCAGCACGTCGAGGGCGCCCACGAACGGGTGCACGCCGTCATGCCCGCGCAGGTCGATGAGGTCGCGGGCGACCGCGGCGAGCGCCGCTCCGGCGTCGACCAGCGCGGCCGGTGGGCCCGACAGAGTGATGACCGTGCGGTCGTGATCGGGATCGGAGTGGACATCGCGCACTGTGACCCCGCTCACGTCTGCGGCGGCGACGAGCCGCGCGATGCGGGAGGGGTCCGTGCCCTCACTACAGTTGGGCACCGCGAGAAGGCCGCTGTCCGACCGATGGGATCCGCCTCTGCGCACGCTTCTCCGGCTGCTCACATTTCTCCGGCCATATAAGTGGTCGGTCATCGTCACGGCCTTCTCGGCCCTGGCGCTGATGGCTTGCACGATCACCCTGCCATACCTCACGCGGCGGGTCATCGACGACGTCCTGAACAGCCAGCAGGAGGACGCCCTCCTCCCGCTCGTGCTGATCGTGATCGTGGTGGGCGTCATCCGAGCGCTGTTCGCCGTGATGCGGCGCATGCTCGCCGGCCACGTGAGCCTCGCGGTCGAATTCGACCTCAGGGACAGGGTGTTCGCGCACCTGCAGCACCTGTCGTTCGGCTACTTCGATCGCATGCCCGTGGGCCAGCTGATGTCGCGCGCCACAAGCGACCTTCAAACCGTGCGGTTCTTCCTGGGCTACGGGCTGATCTTCCTCTTCATGCACGCCTTCACGCTGGTGTTCGTGACCGTGGTGCTGCTGTTCATCAACGTGCCGCTCACGCTGCTGGCGCTGCTCATGGGCCCGGCGCTGGTGCTGGTGGCTGCGCGTGCCAGCAAGCGCTCGCACCCGGTGCTCGTGGACGTGCAGCAGAAGGTGGCCGACGTGACCCAGGTGGCCGAGGAGAGCCTCGCGGGGATCCGTGTGGTGAAGGCCTTCGGCCAGGAGACCGCACAGGACGAGCGCTTCGGCGTGCGTGCGCAGGCGGCGTTCACGCGCAGTATGGATGCCGCGCGCCTCCAGAGCTTCTACCAGTCGCTGATGGGGTTCCTGCCGGTGCTGGGAGTGGCGGTGGTGATCGCGGTCGGCGGCGTCATGACCATCAACGGCGTGCTCACCCTCGGCGAGTTCGTGCAGTTCTACCTGTACCTGGCCATCCTCACCTGGCCGTTCCGGTCGATCGGCATGCTGATCGGCAGCGCCCAGCGCGCGGCGGCCAGCGGCCAGCGGGTGTTCGAGATCCTCGACACCGAGCCGCAGGTCCCCGAGCCCGCGCACCCCGTGCCCCTTCCGGCCGGCGGCGGGCACGTGCGCTTGGAGGGCGTGACGTTCGGCTACGAGCCCGACCGGCCCGTACTGCGCGACCTCGACCTGGACATCCCCGCCGGGCGCACCGTGGCGATCATCGGGCCAACCGGATCCGGCAAGAGCACCATCACGCAGCTGATCCCCCGCTTCTACGATCCCCAGCAGGGACGCGTGGAGGTGGACGGCGCCGACGTGCGCGACGTGGCGCTCGATGACATCCGTCGCACCGTGGGGATGGTGACCCAGGATCCCTTCCTCTTCTCGGACACGGTGCGCGCCAACATCTGCTTCGGACGGCCCGAGGCCACCGACGCGGATGTGGAGCTCGCAGCGCGCATGGCGCAGGCCGACACGTTCATCCGCGCCCTGCCCGAGGGCTACGACACCGTGGTGGGCGAGCGCGGATTCACCCTGTCGGGCGGGCAGCGCCAGCGCGTGGCGATCGCCCGGGCAATCCTCGTCGACCCACGCATCCTCGTGCTCGACGAGGCCACGGCATCGGTGGACGCTTCCACCGAGCGCGAGATCTCCCGCGCGCTGGCCAACGTGATGGAGGGGCGCACCACGATAATCATCGCCCATCGGCTCTCGACGATCAGCCTGGCAGACGAGATCGTGCTGATCGATGACGGGCGGGTGGCGGCGCGCGGCGAGCACGAGGCCCTCTACGCCGGGAGCCCGCTCTACCGCGAGATGCACGACCAGGGGCTGGCGCGCCCCGACGAGCTCGTGGCGCGGGAGGGCTGATGGGTACGCGCCCAGTGGGCCACGGGCACGCCGGCGGCATGCTCGGCCCGCTATCGGAGGAGGACGAGGAGCGCGTCGTGCGCCGGCCGCGCCGAAATCTGCGGAGGCTCCTCCCCTACTTCCGTCCGTACCGCACGCGCGTGCTGGTGACCATCGTGCTCATGCTGCTGGTCACGGGGGCAACGCTCGCAGGCCCCGCGCTGGCGCAGGTGGCGATCGACGACGGCATCGGCGCCGGCAGCGTGACGGCCCTGATCGTGATCGTGTCGATCTTCGTGGTGATCGGCCTCATCGGCTGGGCGGCGCAGTACTGGCAGTCATACCTGTCGTCATGGGTGGGCGAGCGCGTGCTGCTCGATCTCCGTCGGCAGGTGTTCCGCCACATGATGCGGCTCGAGCTCGGGCACCACGAGCGCACGCCCACCGGCCGCAGCGTGAGCCGACTCACCGCCGACATCGAGGCGGTCAACCAGCTCGTGGTGGAGGGCGCCACCTCGCTGGTGATCAACGGCCTCACGCTCATCGGCGTGGTGATCATCCTCATGTTCTACGACTGGAGGCTGGCGCTCGCGGCGTTCGCCATCTTCCCCTTCCTCGCCATCGGCACGTGGTGGTTCCGCAGCCGCGCCACGCGTGCCTACCGGTCGACGCGCGAGCGGGTGGCGGTGGTGCTCTCGGTTCTGCAGGAGAACCTCTCCGGCATCCGGGTGGTGCAGGCGCACGGCCGCGAGGAGGAGGCCCGCCGCCGCTTCCGCGACGCCAACCGCGAGTACCGCAGGGCGAACATGCGCACGGTCACCATCAGCGGCATCTACTTCCCCGGGGTCGAGTTGCTTGCCGCGCTCGGCACCGCGCTGATCCTCTGGTTCGGCGGCACGCTCGTGCTCAACGAGGCCCTCACCGTGGGCGTGATGGTGGCCTTCATCGGCTACCTGTCGTCGTTCTTCGATCCCATCCAGCAGCTCTCGCAGCTCTACAACACCTTTCAGGCCGCGATGGCGGCACTCGAGAAGATCTTCGGCGTGCTCGAGACCGACCCGCGCATCACCGATGCGGCGGGCGCGACGGACCTTCCCGAGGTATCCGGCCGCATCGACCTCGAGCACGTGTCCTTCGGCTATGGCCGCGAGTACGTGATCCGCGACGTCGACCTGCACGTGCAGCCCGGCACCACCGTGGCGCTCGTAGGCCCCACCGGCGCCGGCAAGTCGACCCTCGCCAAGCTGATCGCACGGCTGTACGACCCCGACGAGGGTGCGGTGCGCATCGACGGCATGGACCTGCGCGAGGTGCGTGAGGATTCCCTGCGTGCCGCGATGGGCATCGTGCCGCAGGAAGGCCACCTGTTCAGCGGGACGATCGCCGACAACGTGCGCTTCGCGCATCCGCTGGCGAGCGACGACGACGTGCGCCGGGCGCTCGACGCCGTGGGCGCGCTGGGGTTCGTGGAGGAGCTCCCGGAGGGCATCGACACCGACGTGCAGGAGCGCGGCGCCAGGCTCTCGGCCGGCCAGAGGCAGCTCATCTGCTTCGCACGGGCGCTCGTGCCCGACCCGCGCCTGGTGATCCTCGACGAGGCCACGTCATCGATCGACATCGGCACCGAGAAGCGCATCGAGGAGGCCCTCGACCGCCTGCTCGAGGGCCGCACCGCGGTGGTGATCGCCCACCGGCTCTCCACCATCCGACGTGCCGACCTGATCGTGGTGGTGGAGGACGGCCGCATCGCGGAGCAGGGAACGCATGATGAGCTCATGCGCATGGGCGGGCGCTACGCGGGGCTCTACTCCGACTGGGAGGAGGCCGGTGGGGTAGGTTGAGGGAGGTAACCCCTTTCGTTCCGGAGGCCTCCCGTGCCCAACAAGAAGACGCAACTCTCGGTCGGCGAATACCTCATCGAGGCGCTGTCGAAGAAGGGCGTTGATCACATCTTCGGCGTGCCCGGTGACTTCATCCTCGGCCTGCACGTGATCGGGGACGAACGCGGCACGCGCATGGTGAACTGCACGCGCGAGGAGGCCGCCACCTACGCGGCCGACGGCTTCGCGCGCGAGAAGGGCCTGGGTGCGGTGGCCGTGACGTACGGCGTGGGCATCCTCGCCACCATGGCCGCCGTGGGGAGCGCCAACGCCGAACGCGTGCCGCTGGTCGTGATCGGCGGTGCCCCGGGCCTTGCCGAGCGTGACGGGCGCCGCATCCACCACATGCCCTCGGCCGACATGAACTCGCCCTACCGGATGATGCAGGAGATCGCGCCTCACTGCGTGCTGCTCGATGATCCCGACGAGGCGTACGACCAGATCGACTGGCTGCTCCTCAATGTGCAGGAGGACCTTCTGCCGGGATACATCGAGCTGCCGCGCGACCTGATCGGTGCGGTTCCGCTGCACCCGCGCCCGGTCACGCGCCCTGCAGAGACGCTCGTGCCGGCATCCCGCCTGAACGCGGCGGCCGACGACGTGATCGCCCGGATCAACGAGGCCAAGCGCCCGATCATGTGGGTGGGGCACGGCGCGCGCAGCCTGCAGTTCGGCGACCGCGTGCTGGCCTTCGCCGAGGCCACGGGCATCCCGATCGTGGAGTCGGTGATGGGCAAGGGGGCCGTGGACGAGACCCATCCGCTCGTGATGGGCGTGTACGTGGGCGCGGGGTCCACGCCCGAGCTGCGCGATTACGTGGAGTCGGTGGACCTCGTGATCGAGGTGGGCGTGAACATCAACGACATCACCACAGGGGCCTTCACCTCCAACGTCCCGCCCGAGCATCGCATCCACTTCAGCGCCCAGGGCACAAGCGTGGAGCACCGCTTCTACGACGGGGTCGATCTCGCGGGGATCGGGCACGTGCTCGAGCGGCGCGTCGACGAGATCACGCCCAACAAGCTGCCGAAGAAGCTGCCGCAGGCATGGGCCGACGAGGTGAATGGCGCCGAGCGCATCACCACCGATGTCGTGGCCGACCGCCTCCAGCGCTTCGTCGAGAAGTCAGACATCGTGGTGTGCGACGTCGGCGTGGGCGCGCACCTCTCGATGGACGCGCGCCTCAACCGCAGCGGCCAGTTCCACATCGCCCGCCTCTACGTGGGGATGGGCTTCGCGGTACCGGCGTCCTACGGCGCGGCGCTCGCGCGCGGCAGGGGGAGGCCCATCGTGCTCGTGGGAGACGGCTCGTTCCAGATGACCGGCTTCGACCTCTCCACCGCGGTACGCGAGGGAGTGGCGCCAATCGTGCTGGTGCTCGACAACCACGGCTACGGCGCGGAACGCAGCATCCACGATGGCGACTTCAACGACATCGCGCAGTGGGACTATGCGGCCGTGGGCGCGGTGGTGGGCGCTGTGGGCATCCAGGTGCACACCCCCGAGGAGCTCGACGAGGCGCTTGCGCGTGCACGGAAGGACCGTGACACGGCGTACATCATCCAGGTCGACCTCGACAAGCTCGACGTGCCGCGCGGGCTGAAGGCGCTGGGCGAGGGTCTCGCCGGCCTCATGGGCTAGCCAGCGACCCTTTGCTACCTTCCCGGCGGCCGTGAGGCGATGGGGGATCGTCTAGTTGGTAGGACACTGGGTTCTGGTCCCAGGAGCGGGGGTTCGAGTCCTCCTCCCCCAGTCACTTCACGACCAGCGCGCCATTCGCAATAATGGCCGCACGCAGTACCCATGCAGTACCTCGCAGGGCTCACGTGGCGCATTCGTCTAGGGGCCTAGGACGCCGCCCTCTCACGGCGGTAACACGGGTTCAAATCCCGTATGCGCTACCTCATGCGAAGGGCCGCCCGTTGGGTGGCCCTTCGCCGCTTCGGGCCTGACACCCTGAGCGCGTGAATGCCCGCGCCCTCCTGCGGAACCCCGACGTCGCGCGCCTGCTCGGCGCCCAGCTGCTGAGCACCCTCACATTCGGGGTGGTGGCCGCCGCGCTGGGCTGGCAGGCCTATGAGCGCACCGGGAGCGCGCTCACGCTTGGGCTCATCGGGCTGGCGGAGTTCCTCCCCGCGCTGGTCTTCGCCCTGCCGGCCGGGCAGATGGCCGACCGGCTCGACCGCCGCCTCGTGACGGCCTTCGGCATGGGCATCGTGGTGCTGATGGCGCTGGGCCTCACGGCCGATGCTGCAGCCGGCGACACCTCCGCCCTCCCGCTCTACTTCCTCGCGGCGGGACTGGGCGTGGGGCGGTCGTTCGCGAGCGCGGCATTCACCCCAATGCTGGCCGCGGCGGTAAGCGCCGCCGACCTTCCGCGCACCATGGCGCTGTCGTCGTCCACGTGGCAGGGGGCGCTCATCGTCGGGCCCTTCCTCGGCGGGCTGCTGCAGGCCTGGGGCAACGTGCCGCCCTACGTGTTCGCCGCCCTGCTCGACGTGGTGGCGGTGCTGCTCATCATGGGGGTGACGCGACGGGTGGGCACCGAGCACCGCGCGTCGGTCACCGGACCGCCGACCATGCGCGATGCCACGGCCGGCCTCAGGCTCATCCGCCACACGCCCGCCCTGCTGGGCGCGATCAGCCTCGACCTCGTCGCCGTGCTGCTCGGCGGCGCCACCGCGCTGCTGCCGATCATCGCCACGGACATCCTGGGCGTGGGGGCCGTGGGCTACGGCGTGCTGCGTGCCGCGCCGGGCATCGGCGCCGTGGCGGTGGGGCTGGTGCTGGCGGGACGACCCATACGAAGTCGCGTGGGCCCCGTGCTGCTCATCGCCGTCGCGGGCTTCGGCGTGTTCACGATCGTGCTCGGCATCTCCACGGCCTATTGGCTCACGTTCGTCGCCCTGCTGCTGCTGTCCGGAAGCGACATGGTGAGCGTCTACATCCGCTCGACCCTCACGCCGCTCCTCACGCCCGCCAAGCTGCGCGGGCGCGTGGTGGCCGTGGAGCGGGTGTTCGTGGGTGCCTCGAACGAGCTCGGGGCGTTCGAGAGCGGCGTGCTCGCCCAGTTCATCGGCACGGTCGGCGCCATCGTGGTGGGCGGCGCGCTGTCCATCGCGGCGGCCGGGTTGTGGGCGGTGTTCTTCCCCGGCCTGCGCAGCATCGACCGCTTCGAGGACATCGCACCGGGCACCGACCCGGACGCGTGATGAGGGCAACCCCGGTTACGTGCCTGCCACCGGGGTGAGGGCGCGGCGGATGAGGGCCGCGGTCTCGGCCGGGCGCTCGAGCAGGTAGAAGTGGCCGCCGAGGTCCACGGGGATGATCTCGAAGCGGTGGCCGTAGGCCTGCATCACCTCGGGGGCGAGCATGGCGCCGGCCGCGAGCGCGGTGATGTGCAGGCCGAGGGCATCGGCCCGGCCGAGGGCGGCGTCCATGTCCCAGTCGAGGAGCGCCCCCAGCAGGCGCACGCCGGCCTCGGGATCCATCTCGGCCATGCGGTCCGCGATCTGCGCGGTGAGCGAGGGGTCCGTATCGGGCGCAGCGGCGCGCTCGCACAGGCCGCGCACGGCCGCCGGGAAGTCCTCACGGTACGGCGCGAGCGTGGCCTCGCGACGGTCGGCCGGCTGCTTCGGGTACATGTGCATGAAGGTGAGGCCGTCGAGCCCGATGATGCGCTGGCCGGCCCCGGCCAGCACCGCCTCGATGGCCACGGCCACGCCCATGGAGTGGCCCACCATCGCTGCGCCGCGCATGCCCTCGTCGGCCACCAGGGCGTCCACCAGGGCGCCCAGGTCATCCATGGTCCAGCGCGGGCTCTCGGCCGTGGACTCCCCGTGCCAGGGAAGGTCGATTGCCATCACCCGGTGGTCGCGCGCCAGGTCGTTGGCCACCCCCGCGAAGTCGCTGCGCCGGCAGGCCCAGCCATGGATGAGCACGACGGGCGGGCCATCGCCCGCGAGCTCATACGACACCCGCGCGCCCGGAAGATCGCGCACGCGGCGCTCCCCACCCATCATGCGGCCCCGGGCCGCGTGCGAAGGGGGACGCGCGTGCGGAGGGGGACGGGTCGTGCTCGGGTCATGGTCTCCTCGGGCGTCGAATCCGCCTGACCCTAACAGCGGGTTGCCCGTCCCCCGCGCGCGCCGGTACGGTCACTGCATGCGCGTGGGGATCCTGACCGGAGGGGGCGACTGCCCCGGGCTCAACGCGGTGATCCGCGCCGTGGTGAAGGTGGGCGCGCGCAGGTTCGGACACGAGCACGTGGGAATCCTGCGCGGCTGGAAGGGCCTCATCGAGGCCGACGCCGAGCCCCTGACCCCAGGAGACGTGAGCGGCATCCTCGCCCGCGGCGGCACGATCCTGAAGAGTTCGCGCACCAACCCCTTCCGCGACGACGACGCCACGCAGGCCGCCCTCGACGGGTTTGCCCGGCTCGGCATCGACGCGCTGGTGGCCATCGGTGGCGAGGACACCCTGGGGGCAGCCAACCGGCTGCATGCCGAGCACGGCGTGCCCGTGGTGGGCGTGCCCAAGACGATCGACAACGACCTCTCGGGCACGGACTTCACCTTCGGGTTCGACACCGCCGTGCAGATCGCCACCGAGGCGATCGACCGCCTGCACACCACGGCCGAGAGCCACGACCGCGTGATGGTGGTGGAGGTCATGGGCCGCCACGCCGGCTGGATCGCCCTCTACTCGGGCATCGCCGGCGGCGCCGACTACATCCTGATCCCCGAGAAGAAGCCCGACATCGATGGCCTGCTCTCCGCCATCAACCACCGCCACGCGCGCGACCTCGACTACTCGATCGTGGTGGCGAGCGAGGGGGTCGACCTGGGCGACGCCGGCGGCCAGGGCGAGCTCGACGAGTTCGGTCACGCGCGGCTGGCCCAGCAGGGTGTGGGCGACCGCCTGGGAGTGGTGATCCGCGAGGCGACCGGATACGACACCCGGGTGACCGTGCTGGGCCACATCCAGCGCGGCGGGTCGCCGTCGGCGCGCGACCGGGTGCTGGCCACGCGCTTCGGGACACGGGCCGCCGAGATGGTGCAGGAGGGCCTCTACGGCCGCATGGCGGCGCTGCGCGGCGACACCGTGGCCGACGTGCCGCTGGCCGAGGCGGTGGGCACGCTCAAGACGGTGCCGCCCGCCTTCTACGACCTCGCCACGCCCTTCTTCGGATAGCCCCGCGACGCCCTTCGGGCGACCGGGCGATGTCGCCGTTCCGGGGGCCGGGCGTGACGCATCGGCTTGATTTCGCCACGAACCCCGGTGCTATGGTGCCCGCCCCGTGAGCAAGAAACTCATCATCTGCGAGAAGCCGTCGGTGGCCCGCGACGTCGCGACGGCCCTGCCCGAGACGTTCACGCAGAAGGGTGACGCCTACGAGAGCGACCACTGGGTCATCTCGTATGCGGTGGGTCACCTGCTCGAGCAGGTGGACCCCGATGCCTACGACGCCCGCTTCAGGAAGTGGACGTACGAGGACCTCCCGATCATCCCGGAGCACTTCCAGTACCAGGCCCGCGACTCGCGGGCCGCGAAGCAGCTGGGCACCCTCCACAAGCTCATGGGTCGCGCAGACGTGACGGGAATCGTGAACGCCTGCGACGCCGGACGCGAGGGAGAGCTCATCTTCAAGCTCATCCTCGAAAGCGCGCCCGAGAACGCGCGCGAGAAGCCGGTGGAGCGCGCCTGGTTCTCGTCGATGACCAAGGCGGCGATCCAGGACGCCTTCACCAGCCTGCGCCCCGACTCGGACATGCGCACGCTCGAGGACGCCGCCCGCGCCCGCAGCGAGGCCGACTGGCTGGTGGGCATGAACGGCACCCGCGCGGCCACCACCAAGGCCGGGTCCATCCGCCGCGTGCTGTCGCTGGGCCGCGTGCAGACGCCCACCCTCGCCATGATCGTGCGCCGGGACATCGAGATCGCGGCCTTCGTGCCGCAGGACTACTGGCAGGTGGACGCCACGTTCACCGGGGCCGACTCCGATCTGCCCG
>Ga0222714_10002030_pt1 | contig 22118 bp, 29 predicted proteins | sample C33_3DmetaG_FD_165048 | JGI IMG/M metagenome (GOLD analysis project Ga0222714, IMG submission 165048) | Estuarine water microbial communities from San Francisco Bay, California, United States - C33_3D | ecosystem: Environmental > Aquatic > Marine > Unclassified | place: USA: California...
ACTTAAAACACCCGAACTTGCAAATAAGCGAATATACCAATTCTGACAGAATTGAATAAAGTGTTTCACTATTTGTTTATTTACGAGTTTCATTGTGTTTGTTATTAAATACAGTACAAAGGTACAAAAGTTTTTTGGTATGTCAAATTATTTATTACTTTTATTGAATTTTTTATCAAATTTGGTAACAATCTTGTTTGGTTTGTCATTTTTTCTCATTAATTGGTCCATTTCAAAACTTATAGGGTCTCTATGAACAATGTTAATGTATCTATTAAACTTAAACCAAGATAATATTTTTTTAATCATTATGAAATTTTAGTACAATAATTTTTATTAATGTGTTTTGATGGGTCAACAAATGAACCATCTTTTTTCAATTCAAAGTGTAAGTGAGCGTCTTCTGAATTACCTCTTTTACTTGTTGAATCAGATTTATCACCACCTGATTTACCAATTTCTTGTCCTTTTAATACGAACTCACCTTTCTCAACACTTCTTGAGCTCAAATGACAGAATTTGGCGGTATAATCATTTTCAAATTTAATAACAATCATTCCGCCACAATCAGACACACCATCTGTTGATTCAATTACCTCTCCGTTAAATGGTGATAATAATTTAGTTCCTTGTTTGGCCCTTAAATCATTTGCTGAATGACTTTCAGATTTTCCATTTCTTGTTCTATCACCAAATTCACTGGTTACTTCCCATTCGTATTCTGAACCACATAAAGGTGAAATCATGTCATCAGTTTTCGATGGGTCTTTTTCTATGGACTTAAAAAAATCGTCAAGTTTTTCAGAATCATCTGATTTTTCATCATTAGATTCATCATCACCATCAAAGAAATCTTCAATTTTTTTAACAATTTCAGAATCTTTAATTTTTTTAATAATATCATCTAACATGTCTTCATTAATAGGTTCCAAACCCATTAATCTTCTCATTTTATTAGATTCTTCGTTTAAAATTTTTTTGTTGTCCATAACAATAAATATTATATCGGTAAAAAAACCACCCGAAGGTGGTTTTTCTTAATCAGTTGTATGTGGGATGTTTACCCTAACACAAGTTTGTGGTTGACCTTCATTCATGTAAAAGTTATTGATATAACCCATGATGTTGGCAGAACCAATTGGATTTGCTGAGTGAACATAAACAGTTGGGAACTTAAATTCAGAATCTTTTTTATCCCTTCTGCTCATTTGGAATCTATCAACATTGTTATCATAAAAAACATCAACCAAGTATTTTGCTGCATCATATCCAGTTTTTTCATTGATGTTATTATAATCCAATTTATAGTTTTTTGATACGTTGTTAAAGTATTCCGCCATTGCGGTATCACCCAAATCATGGTCCAAAGAAATAAGTTCAATATTATCTAACCCAAGTTCATTAACTTTATCAACAAATTCTTGGTAGTTTCTCACAACAATCCAATTATCATCAATTGGTGTTCTTACGTCGTCTAAATAAATTCTATTCATGTTTATATGTACTAAATTACAAAGATAATTAAAAAAAATCATAAAAAATAGTTTTAAATCATAATTACTTAATTATTATTAGGTTATGAAAAAAGACGAAGAAGTATTTTCTTTAATATCAGAAGAATTAAAAAGACAACAAGAAGGAATTGAGTTAATTGCATCAGAAAATTTTGTGAGTCAACAAGTGATGGACATAATGGGTTCTGTTTTGACCAACAAATATGCTGAAGGATTACCAAATAAAAGATATTACGGTGGATGTCAGATTGTTGATAAAATTGAAATATTGGCGATTGAAAGATTAAAGAAGTTATTTGGTGTTGAGTGGGCAAACGTACAACCACACTCAGGTTCACAAGCAAATGCTGCTGTTATGTTGGGTATATTGAAATCTGGTGATAAAATTCTTGGTTTTGATTTAAGTCATGGTGGTCATTTAACACATGGTTCACCTGTTAATTTTTCAGGTAAGAATTATGTACCATCTTTTTATGGTGTAGATAAAGAAACAGCGATGATTGATTATGATAATGTTGAAGAAATTGCGATTAAAGAACAACCAAAATTAATTATCTGTGGTGCATCATCCTATTCACGTGATTGGGATTATAAAAGATTAAGGGAAATTGCTGACAAGGTTGGTGCGATATTATTAGGTGATATTTCACACCCAGCAGGACTTATAGCCAAAGGTTTATTAAATAACCCTGTACCACATTGTCACATTTTAACTACAACCACCCACAAAACATTAAGAGGTCCAAGAGGAGGTGTCATTATGATGGGTAAAGACTTTGTTAATCCATTTGGTGAAACAAATGCAAAAGGTGAACTGAAAATGATGAGTACAATTTTAGATTCGGCAGTATTTCCCGGTACACAAGGTGGTCCACTTGAGCATGTGATTGGTGCAAAGGCAGCAGCATTTCAAGAAGCGTTAAGTGATGAATTTACCGATTATTGTCATCAAATTATTAAAAACTCAAAAGCTTTGGCAGAGGCGATGGTCAATAAAGGATATTCATTAATATCTAATGGTACCGATAATCATCTTATGTTAATTGATTTACGTTCAAAATCTGAAACTTTAACGGGAAAATTGGCTGAAGATACTTTGGTTAAATGTGATATTACCGTGAATAAAAATACGGTTCCTTTTGAAACAAGAAGTCCTTTTGTAACATCAGGTATTAGAATTGGAACACCAGCAATGACTACAAGAGGATTAAAAGAACCTGAGATGAGAATTATTGCCGATTTAATAGATGTTGCATTAATGAATCATGATAATGATAACGTGTTAATGTCAGTAAAGGAACAAGTCCACACATTAATGAACTTGTTCCCACTATACTAATCCCACCAATGTTCAATTCTGTGTTCTAAAATTTTGAATAACAGTTTTTTAGCCTTTTCGTGTCTAATAATTGCCATAGCAATATGAATTCTTTTACCATCCCTATACTTTTCAAATCTTGGGTCTGAAAACACTCTACGTTTAGCGTGGGGGTATTTAGAAACATATTGGTCACCATCATCCCTAATATTATCAATTTTTAATTCAAAAGTTTCACCGTCACCAGTTGGGATAAAATTGAATTTATCATCAAAGTAGTCAGTATATTCCGCACGGTAATACTCCTCTTGTATCTTATCTATCAGATTTATACAAATTCTCATATAACGTACTTCATTTTCCCAACCAACGAATCTTTGTTTTTTTTCAAAATAGTCGGCAGTGTTTTTAATCTTGAACTTTAGTGGTTCAAAAATAAAATGGTCGTCCCAATCACGGTCTTTCCAAATGATTGGGAACCATTTCCATAAATTTCTAAACCCTTGAGTAACATCACGATGAAAGTGTTTAGCATCCCATTTAAACCATCTATAAAGTTTCCAATACCATTGATTATATTCTTTTTCCATACTAATCTAAAAATTTAATTTCATTAGTTTCAGGGTTCCAATCAACGGTTAAAGGTTTTTGAGTGAAGTTATATTGTTCATCCAAAACTGCGGCATTGAAGTAGTGAGTATTACCATCAAATTTGTAGCCATATCCTGTGTGGATGTGACCACAAACGTGAATCTTTGGTTTTACCACTTTGATTCTTTCTGCCAACAACTCACAACCTAAATTGAAAGTTGGGTTAAATTTTACAGTATCCAAGTTACCCCAAGAAGGACCGTGAGTAATCAAGATGTCAATGTCAGTCGGAATCATATTCCATTTTTCTTTCAATTCCTCACCCTGCCGTGGAAGATTGAAGGCCCAATTGTAGAATTCAGGTTGCCAAGGAGAACCCCAAATTTTAACCATCTTATCATAGTCCTCACCAATCATCAACATGTCATCTTGTAAGTAATCAATATCCTTATAAGATTTTACAATCTCCATGATTTTTTCAGAGTTGTCTTGAAATCCCCAATCATGATTACCTGCGATGAATGCCTTGTGATTGTAACCTTCAATACTATTAAACCATTTACAGAATTGTTGGATTTCATGTTTATAACCCATTGAACTTAAGTCACCAGCATGAATCAACAAATCACCACCAGGAAGACTTGATGTTACTTGTTTGTGTTTGGTGTGGGTATCAGAGATAAACGTAATTTTCATAACAATACAAAGGTAGTAATAAATCTTGATATTACCAACCTTTGATTTTGTATTTGATTAAATAATAAATTACTAATGGTGTTAACGCAATAAGCTCAAGTAACATTAATAAACGTTTCATCAGTAAGAAACCCATTTAGCCTTGTAGTTTTTGTTTGAAACACAATATCTTGCGTATTCATTCACAATTGCAGAACCTGTATTATATCCACCACAAGCGGTTGCCCAATTACCAGTACTGTTATATCGGGTTCTTAACATTTTCATACTAATCATCACATTAAGGTCAATGTTGGTTCTTAGTTCTTTTTCAGTAATACGTCTTTCAGCGTATTGTTGGGCCCATCTTGTAATAATTTGCATTGGACCTTGAGCGCCAGCATAAGAAGTTAATTTACCATGATAATCCCAATCAAAAGGACCTTGATATTTTGTTTCAAGGTATGCCACGTTATATGCGATGTATTTTGGAACTCTGTAAACCTTTGAATATTTTTCAATTGATGTGTACATTTGAAGACAATACGGTGAATTTGGTTTTCCACCCATATCTTCAAGTTTGTACTCAGGTTTTTCCTTGAATAAGTTGAATAAGTTTAATGTTGCAACTAAAATTGCGACACTAAACAAAAAGTAGAGAAATTTAACACCTTTATTGACCATTAGTAGTTGTGGTTTTAGGGTTAGCCGCTTGTCCCCAAATGTTCTTTGCGTACAAGTTAAAAATCATGTAACCAACTGAGTCTTGATAAACGGTGTAAGTACCATCTTTTTTGTGAATTACTAAAAGATGATTACTTTCATCAATGGCGAGTTTTACTTCATTTCTTTTTACAGAAATGGGTTGGTTTCGTTTAAAGCTGTTTTTAATGAAGTCGTAGTAATAGCCAATTGAAATTCCAGCACCCAAACTAATTAGGATGATAGTGTACAATGATACTTGTTTAACGACTTGCTTGAGTTTTTCTTTAATGTTTTCCATATTCATAGTTTAAACCTTTTTTCTTATAAAGTCAAAGGTACAACTAATTTCCAAATATGGTGCCGTAAATTAAAAAATTACTTTATTGTAAGTTTTGGACCTTTGGCGACAACATATTGTTTGTAATCAGTTGTTGCAGGTCTTTCATTTTTAAAATAATAAATGGTTGTTTTACCATTAACAGTAATGTATTTGTAGAATCCATCAGGAACTGTGGCACCTGTGGTTAATTTAATTGATGATGGACTGTAAACCATCAATATTGATACTTTTACAGTTCCTGTTGAAGATAATTGTCTTTCATGTTCCTCAAGTAATCTCCAAGCACCTCTATTTAAATCCTGATGTTGTAATACACAATTTAAATAACTAAATGTTGACAATAACATTTCACGAGTACAGTTAAAATCTGCCGCTGGTGCACAATGTCCTTTGTCATAAACATTATTTACATAGTCATTATTATCAGAGGTATGGATTGAATCATTTGTAAAAAAATCCATTCCTGTTCTTTTTGCCGTTCCATTTGGGCACATTACAGTATATTGAACCTCTAAAGGTTGTTCTAGTTTTTCTGAGTAATATCCTTGATAGATGTTATTTTTAAAGTAGACTTTTTCTCTTACGGGTGCAAATGCGAAAAGAGGTAATAATAATAGTAGTACGAATTTTTTCATACTAATAATTATACCAAACCTATTAAATGGTTCTGTCAGTCACTTCAATACCACCTTCAATAATTTGATTGATTCTATTTTTTGCCCTATCACTAATTGGTATTGGGTTACCTTCATCATCAATTCTTACAAAGGTAATTTGGGTGTGTAAGATGACGGTTTGTTTTCCGGTATAAACACTATGTGACCTAGCTTCTAAATAAAGTGTGATTGATGTATTTCCAACTTTAAGGGGTTTACCGTATATTTTGAGTAGTTGACCTTCTTTACCTGGTTTAATAAATCTACATTCATCCAATGCAATTGTAACCAATCTTGGCGAATCACAAAGTTGCATTGACAAACCTGATGCTGCTGAATCAACCCAAGCTAAAATTTTACCGCCAAATAAATTTCCGTGAAAACCCAAATCAGATTTTTTAATTGGGTGAGTGTTCAATAATTCCATACAATAAAAATAGAAATATATTATCATTAATCAAGGTATTTATTATTAATGAAGTTACGTTTTAAGGAAAAAGAAGAGTTAGAAAGTGTGATGCCCAAAATATTAAGGGAAACAAAACCCTGCTTAAAATTTATATCAGAAGAAGAATTAAGTTTCCCCATCTATGTTCCAATGACAAGATATCTTGATGATGAAACAATGAGAGCTCCTTTGGGAACTATGGATGTTAAGTTAGTACCATTACATTATAAAGCAATGATATCAACAGGTGATTGGGTACCAGTTTTACAATTTAAAGTAGTCATATTTAATATGAAATTTAATGATGAAAAACTAAAAGAATTCTTTAATCTTTTTTTACCGATACGTACACCAAAGAATTTACAATATAGTCATTTTTTATCACCAATTAATGAAAAAATTAAAGATTATTTTGGTTATTGTAATATGAGAGAAATTTCTTATAATTTAAATGAAATAGAATGGAAAGATTAATAGAAAGTATTGATTCCGATACTAGAATGATAGTAAAGGACATTGTTAGAATTATTAAAAATGGCGATGAAGGTAGTTGGGACTTACCATCAGACATTAGTGATGAGGAATATTATCCTTATGACATTAACGTATTTTTTGATTGGAATTTCAATTGGAAAGAAGGAAATCAAAAATACTTTATTGATGGTGATTATGATGATGAGACCGAAAGTATGCAAGTGGTTGTTTTTTTAAATAAGGATTATTATCCTGAATCAATGTATGATTTGGTGGCGGATTTAAATGATATTATTGCACATGAATATGAACACCACAAACAATATCTTGGTTTAAGACCTGATTCTGAAGTTTATATTGATGGCGAACAACCTAAAAATTACAAATATTATTTACAATCCCACGAAATACCAGCAGTCTTACAGGGTTTCAGAAGAGTAATGAAATTAAGAAAAATAGGTATTGATGAAGTAATTGATGGTTGGTTAAAAAGAAATATCAGTAATAGAGACATGAGTGAAAAAGACCAGTTGAAATTAAAAAAAGAACTTGTGAAACAATACGAATTAAAGTATGGAAAAAAGTGAACTTGAAAAGTTGTCACTAATTGAACTTAAAAATTTATGTAAAAAAGAAGGTTTGAATTTTGATAAGTCAAAAGATGAGCTTATCTTTGCATTGGACGAATATTACAAACCAATGAAAGTAGTGACAAAACCAACAAAATCTGTTAAGTACAAGACAAAGGCGATTAAACTTGAGGATAGTCAAGCGTTAACTGAAATGGGTAAATTAGTAGAAAAAAAACTTGCCCGAAGAACCTATTACGCAAATGGTAATATCTATTTTGAATTAATGGATTAATTTCTATATTTCTCAGATAAAGAATTGAACATTCTTTTTAGTATGTGTCCACCAACAATAATACCTGTTGCTTCTGATAAACTTTTTGCGATTGTATCAAAATCAATATCTGAAACATTATAAGATTGTAAAAATTTTGTAAATTCACCCAATATTGGTAATAAAAATGCGTAACCAACAATATCAGTACCTCTCCAAAAACTTGAACCAACGGCTTTAAATATTTTTGAAAACTTTGTTTTCAAACTTTCGGTAAAAGAAACCGCATCAACCAATTCATTTTGTAATCCCTTTTCTTCAACCTCTTTTTCCATTTTAAGGATATCTTTAGTTTCAAAGAATACCACCATAATTGCTGTTAACGCCAACATTTTAACATCAGTATCACTCAATCCTGAATAGTTTTCATGTAAATGTTCAATAACGTGATTTAACACAACACCGATTCCCGCACCGTAGGTAACACCAAATCTAAAATTAAAATTCATGGAATTTTTAAGGTCGTTTAATACATCAACCGTATATTGTTTAAACGATTCAACTTTTTTAATAACATCAGATTTGAAATTTTCTTTCAAAATTACTCTGTGTTGTTCTTCAGTTATAATAATCTCCATATTTATATGTAAATATCTTATACTTAATAATTATGTCGTTAAATCCGCAATTAAAACAAGGTGATAGAGTAGTTTGTTACTACATGGAAGGTGAAACATCAAATGTGCCTATTGGGACTACAGGTACTGTTACAAAAATAGTGAAAGTTCCATTTGGTTTGGGAATACAATACAATGTTAATTGGGATAATGGGTCTAGTTTAGATTTAATACCTGAAACAGATGCGTGGGATTTTGAATCTGAAAATGTGTTAGGTGAATCTATTGAAAAATTTGTTGATGTATTGGTTGATGACGGTTTAAATCCTGATGATTTTGAAGAAGAAATTACTAAGTTAAATGATGTTGATATTACTGATGAATTTTTGAGAAATATTGACCGAAAGTTATTAAAATCTGGTGATAAAACCGAAAACGTAAAAAAATACATTGACAAATATCTTAAGTCTTTAGAGAGTAGAAAAGAAATGGAGTCTGAGACTGATGATGATTTTGATGAAGAAGAATTTATGTACGGTTCTGAACAACCAATTAAATCTAAAATTGGTAAAAAACAATATCTAAAAGAATTGATGCCAATGCAAGTTGAGTTGTTAAAATTACAAGAAATGGTTAAAAACTCAGGTAAACCTTTTATTGTAGTTTTTGAAGGTCGTGACTCAGCAGGTAAAGGTACAATGATTAGAACCTTAACACAGTATTTAGACCCAAAATATTTTAAAGTTGTCGCTTTAGGTATACCAACACCTGAAGAAAGAAAAAATTGGTTTAGTAGATATCAAAGCCAAATGGAACCAAATAAGTTAATTTTCTTTGACAGAAGTTGGTATAATAGAGGTATTGTTGAACCTGTTATGGGTTATTCATCTGAAGATGAATATAAAGACTTCATGGAAAATGTTTATCCATTTGAAAGAAGTTTAGTTAGTGCAGGTATTCCTCTTTTTAAATTTTGGTTTTCAATCACACCTGAAACCCAACAAAAAAGATTTAATCTTAGAAAATCATCACCATTAAAATATTGGAAATTTTCGCCAAATGATGCCAAATCATTGGAGAAATATGATGAATATACAGAATATAAGAAAAAAGCAATTTTAGCAACAAAGGCAGCGTCTCCCTGGTATATAATAGATACAAATGATAAAAGAGCAGGAATTCTAAATGCTTTACGTGTTATATTAAATAACACAGATTATCCTGGTAAAAATGAAACCCATATTGGGATGACATATCCTGAAATAGTGACAACAGTAAAGGAAGATGCATTACATGAAATGACATTAACTAAAAAATCAAAATTAATCCAAGAATCACGTGAATTAGAAACAATGTTCAGAAGAGATGATGCTTATAGTAATATAGAACCTGAAGATTGGGATGTACTAAAAGAATATTTAGAATTTTTAAGAAAGTCAGGTATTGTTAATATGTTCCAAGCACCAGCGTTTTTATATGCACCGTTAGAGTGGATTACTGACCAAGCAAAATGGAAAAATTTGGACGAGTACTCTGAAGCGGCATTTGAGAGTCTTGTAGAGTTACATCCGCAAATCCAATCAATTATGGTTAATGCGGCTATTAAATCTTTAGGTGATAAAGACTTTGATGTTTCTGAAATTAATAATAAGTTAAAAAGAATTTCAAAACACGTTGTTGAAGACCTATTTGAAAACTGGTCATAAAGTTTTTTTATAGTCTTCCCATAAAAATCCATCACGGTCTTTTTCAGATAAGTGTGGAGTCTCCGTAAAATTTTTAACAAAAGTATCAAATTCCTCAACGCTACTGTACAACATTGATTTTTCGTGTTGTGGTGAATAAGGAGAATCAACAAAATATTGAATAACGGTATTTGGTTCCATCGTAATTAAACCATTTGCATACCCTCTTGGTACCATAACCGCATGGTCTTTATCAACTTCAAATATGTAAGTTTTTCCAAAATCAAAATGTGTTTTATCAACACACATAACAAATTGAAAAATTTTACCTGAAACAACTTTTAAGTATTTTGATTGCTCAAATGGTTCTAATTGAAAATGAAGTCCTCTAATTGTATAAATCAAAGGACTAATACTTGTATTAACTTGGACCCAATGTTTATCTAAACGTTGGTCGTGTTTCATGTAGAGTGGTGATGGACAAAAATTACCCCTATCATCACCAAAAGTTTTGTGTTCGGTTATAAACGGAAATTCCATAATTAATTTGATAAGGTGGCTTTGATTGATGGGTGTGAGTTGTAGTTTTCCAATATCACATCGTTTACTGAACTACAGAATATTCCATCTCTAACGTGTACTGTTGGTAATTCCATAGGTTCTCTACCAATCTGTTCTTTTGCTTGTTCAATGTGATTCAAGTATATGTGAGTATCACCTAAATTACCAATCAACTCATCAGGTACCATACCCACTTCATCGGCAATCATCATTAGTAATAAACCGTAAGAAGCAATATTGAATGGTAAACCTAAGAATGTATCTACTGAACGTTGATTCCACATTAAAGAGATTGCTCTGCGAGGGACACCTCTTTTATCTAATGTAATATGATGTTCTGGGTATTCGCCAATTAAACTATCATAATGATTATCATACTTCTGTCTTTCTTGAACTGACATTTCTCTTGTATAAACTTGAAATCCATAATGACAAGGTGGAAGAACCATTTGGTCTAATTCACCTACATTCCAAGCTGAAACCATTAATCGTCTTGAGTCAGGGTTTGTTTTAAGGTCGTTGATTAGGTTTTGGATTTGGTCTATTCGAACATCGTTGTATCTGTGCCCAAAGTTACCATCATTCAAACTTTCAAATTGTTTGGTATTCCAATTTCTCCATTGTGCACCATAAATTGGTCCTAACTCTCCCCACTCCTTAGCAAACTCATCATTAGTTTTAATCAGATGAATGAATTGGTCTTGGTTCCATATCATATCAGGGTCACCTTCACTTGTAGTCATAAAGTTTTTGAACGCATCACCATCCCAAATATGACAATCATTGTCCACTAAATACTTAATGTTGGTGTCGCCTCTTAGGAACCAAAGCAACTCAGTAACCATTGTCTTCCAAGCCATTTTCTTGGTTGTAAGTAAAGGAAACCCGTCAGACATTTTATGACGGATAGTATAACCAAAAATTGATTTGGTACCAGTACCTGTTCGGTCTTTCTTTTCAACCCCATAATCCAAAATTGATTGAAGTAGGTTTTGGTATTGTTTATCTAAATTATTCATATAAATGTTTTGTTCTAAATTTTTTATCAACCGTCAATTTTTTACGAAATTCACCTTTGGTCATTGTATTGTCGGTTGTTTCATTAATTGCATAATCTAAATAACGTTCATCAATTAATTTTTCGTTTGAAATTAATTCCTCGTATTTTCGTTTTAATTCAATGTAAGCCAATTCAACTAATTCAACGTAATTTAAATCAGTGTGTTTTCTTTTTAATTCATCAATTTTGGGGTGCATTTCTTGGAACGCTCCGATATCATGTGCTAAATGATATAACTCTTCAACCCATTCTTCATTTGTCATATTAACCAATTATCTTTTTTGTCATTTCTTATGAACCGCATGATTATCGGTCCTGGTATTAAACATAGTAAAAAAATAATAATTTTGTCCATTATTTTTCTCATTCCGCTAAACTTTTATTGCTAAATTCTTTAATACCCGTTACTTCGTATATGATTTCTTTTTCAATATATTTTGGTAGAGAATATTTTTCATTGATATCATTAAGTTCTATCTCCATGATGACAATATTCATACCTTCGTATTTATCAATTTCCAATTTATGACCTTTATGTTTAACAACAGTTCTGGTCTTTTTAATATGAAGTGAATTTGCCAAATCAAGTTGTTGAAATTCTTCAGATGTTAAAGTTGTTTCTTCCTCAGTGTTAACACCTTTGGATATATTTGTTTTTTTGGTTTTAAAAATATGGATTTCACCTGTTGGAATTTCAACTTGATGTCTATATCTAAAACCATCAGCATGATACCATTGGTCTATTTGGTATACCGTATTGATTTTGGCGAGACGTGGGAATCTCTTTAATAAAAATTTACGTTCAATTTCCTGAAATGTTATCATAATTTTAATCCATGTCTTTTTCTTTTGAACTGTAATTTGTTGGACCAATTAATCCTGATTTAATACAGTCGTGCATACCTTCTTGAAGGGATTCAATTTTTTGGGACATTGGTTTATACCATTGAAAATAGGTATATATAACACCAATCCACATCCCGAATACAATATATAATATTATCATAATTTTTTAAATTCTGGCTTTAATATGTTCCATATCAATTTTTCATAAGGTTTTCCATCCCACATCGCAAACATCACCGCTCTATATGGTGGATGTCCATGATTTATAACGTGGTCAGCAAATTGTTTTTTAGTTGGTTCTACTTCTCTATCATTATACTTTCCATATCGGAAATAGTCGTGAGATTTTCCACAATACTCAGAAACTTGATAATAACCATACTTAAGTAAATCTGCATATTCTTTTACTTTCTTGTAAAATTCATCAGGTACGTCTTTGAGTAAATCATTTATATTACCACCTTTTGATAAGTGTTCCCACACACCAGTAGTGGATATATTGGTCATTATCTTATGTAGACGTAGATATTCTTCACCTTTAATTTTCATTCGGTCTCCATTAGAAAAACGAACTACAAATCCCTCATGATTTTGTAAAACTTTACCCTTTAATTCGGAATAATCCCGAATTCCGTCATATTTTTCAACAATATCCCAAGGCGCAACCACAATATCATCATATGGTATTTCTTCACCAGTTTCAGTTTTAATTATACCAAGTAAAACCAATCTTTCTTGACCTTCATAGTCAACAACAATACGGTTTTCAGGATAGATAATTTCAAACAAATAAGTGTGACCATCAACTAATATATCGTTGAAGTTATATTCTTTACAGTAGTTTTCCATCCATTTCGCTTGGTCGGATGTGAATGAACCACGAGTTGCGTAAATTACTTCAGCCTCGTATTTGAATATAATACCCAAAGAACCATCCATTTTTTCAAAAACTTCAAAATCTTGGGTGGGTGTGTGTTTGTTTTCCTCTATATTGAAGAATTTTTTAAATGGTCTTGCAACAATATTACCTTCGTTGTCAGTAACTAAACCTCTACAAGCCAAGGTAACCTCATCCCATTTTTCACCGTATTGAACCTCAGGTGTGTAGTTCCATATGGTTAACGGTAATGTTGGGTGAGTCTGTTTATACAACAGTCCATCATTATGGTATTTGTTCAATTTAGATAACACAGTACAAAGATAATAAAATTATTTGATAATATGAAATTTCATTGTTTGAATTACTTTCATTCCAATCTTTTTGTGACCCTCAGGATTCATATGACATAGTTCATCCCAACATCCTGTTCTATCAATTACACGTGTATCAACAACAGTTGCACCTGATATTGAATCCATTAACATTTTTTGAAACTGAGCGTATCTTGGACCATAAGCAGGGTTTGATGTCCTTGTACATTTAATAGGGTCAAAACCTGTTAAAACAACACAATGAATGTTATATGTGTGACATAAATCAACTATTTGTTGGATATTAGAAACCGCTCTTTTAGGTGTAATTGATTTTGTGTACATGTCATTTGCACCACCATAGACAAAACAATAATCAATACCTTTGTGTAATGATATTTTAGCTGTCCCAAGCATCCAACCTGTTGTTTTACCTGAAACGGATAAATTATTCATTCTTAAACCAGTTTTTTTACAAACAATAACTTGCCATCCTGAATTGTGGTTTGAAGTATGTGAATCACCAATAAAAGTTCCATATTTTCCGTTAATATTAACAACGGTGTCTTGAACTTTTGGTATTATAATTATTGTATCATTTGGTAAATTAGGTTTTGAATATAGTGTTGAACTAATACCGATAAAACTTAGAATTATTAGAACAATTAAAAGAATAATTCCTATTATATTTTTTTTCATAACTTTATGATAATAAAAAAACCCAAGATAATCAAATCTTGGGTTTTTTTCCAAATTAAAAATTATTTTTATTTTCTATTTTTGTAATGATATTTATAACAAGAAATCCATTTTTTGTATTTCTCTTTACCTAAAATTGACATAACAGACTCTAAATAAATTTTTTCACAGTCTTTGATTTTACCTGTCGCTTCAGCTTTTTGAGTACTTAATTTCATTTTTTCCTTAACTTGATTGTTTAAGTAGTCCATTTTACTTTTCCAAGTTTTTTCTAACGAAACTAATTTTTCCTTGTATTGAGCTTCAGTTAATAAACCTAATTTTAACGAATCGTTAAGTTTATTCTTTTCAACCATATACCAATTTTTGTAGTAGTTTTCTTTCTGTACTTTAGCCCAATATTCAATGTCTCTGTGAATTCTAGCAATTGTTGCTTTATTAACTTTTTGACACTCGATTTTAGTCAAAAACGCTTTAGATAATTGTTCCTTTTGAGCTTTAGTAACTTCTAAACCTTTCAAACAACTATCTGCACTGTTTGTTCTAGCCATAACAACAGTAAATGGGTCATAATCCAAAAATGCTGGATAATCAGTAATCAAAGCATCACCAACATTTATATCAGTTACTTCAGGTGAAGTTAATGTTAATTCTAATTCACCAACCAATGCTTGTGGTTCTTCATCAGATAATAAATTAATAATTGGGTTGGGTGTGGGAATGGACTCCTTTTTACAACCGTTCATGGTAACCAAAAAAGACAAGGTTACAAGTGCGAGTATTAAGTGTTTTTTCATAATTTTATAAATATTGTTTAATTGTTCGTAGGTTTATTTTTGTTTATTTTTAGAATTTTTGAAAAACCGAATGATTTCTTACCCATTCTAAACTTTCTTTTATTTTTTCTAGTACTTGTTTTAATCTCATTTTGATATTTTTGAAATTTTTCAGTGTTTATTACAATAGATTCTTTTTCACATCCGACTAATAAAATACACAAAAAAATAATTTTAATAAATTTCATATTATCTTAATAATGTAAAAGTTCCGTTGTATTGGAAAATTTTATCTTCCATTGAAGTTACAATAATTTTATAAACATAGACTCCTTGTTGAGCAGGTCTTCCTAAATAATTACCATCCCACCCTTTTGTTAGGTCAGTTGTTTCGTACATTTTTTCACCCCAACGATTATAGACACCCATATAAAATGTTTTGTTGTTTATAACTTTAGGGATAAAAGTATTGTTTTCATTTGGACCTGAATTATCAGGTGTAAATGCATCAGGTACAAAGATAATAATATCAGGACCAATTACAACTTTTTGTAATGAAGAATCTTTACAACCTTTATCTGTCGTGACAACTAGTTTAATCCAATATACACCAGTATCTTTACCAAAAATAATTGGTGGTGATTTTACAGTATCACTTCCAATCTTAAATGTTTTACCCCAACCCCAACTGTACTTCATATTAGTTGTAAATGGGTTTTGATTAACACTTGATGTATTAATTGTTTTGAATTTGGGTAACGCCACTGTTGTTTTATATAATGGGTCTGTGGTAAATATCACATTTGGTTTTGGATAAACATTTACCGTTTGTGTAATTGCTTTACCACATTGTTTTTTTCCTTGTACATTATTTACAGAAAGTGTTACTTGATACTGTCCTTGTGTTGTAAAATTATAAAATAATGGATTACCTGTTCCTTGATTAACACCGGCAACATTCCAACTATAAGATAGAAAACTTGGATTGATACCTTTTCTTTCAGTGTAATCAAATCTGTTAAACAATGGTTCACAACCATTTTGATATGTGAACATAGGGTCAGGATATTTGTGAAGATAAACACGTGTTGTGTCAAATGGGTTTGGACAAACATTTTTAGGTATACTCCAGTCAACTCTAACGTCAACATATCCTAACGCAGTATCTGAACTGATTGGAATATATTTTCTATTCATTGTTGGACCAAATGTTGTCATTGGTTGCCAATTGAATGTACCCCCATTCAAGTATTGTGTATCAATATTTAATGTTATGGTATCTAACTCACATCCTTCAATTGGTTTAACAAACTTAAGTTTTGGTATGTTAACAATTGTAATTTTAGAGTATTCAGTATCTTGACAGTTATATGGTGTTAAACCAATCATCATCCATTTATACGGACCTGGAACATAACCTGTTGGTGTTGTTGTTCCGTTAAAGAATCTACCATCAGGATAACTTATAATAGTTCCACCTTTATTACTTACCGCTAATTTTAATACGTCTAATGGAATTAAAGATGCACATATTGTAGTGTCTTTAACCCTAAGGTCAGATGTGTCATGAACAATAATATTAAAACTATCAATCCTTGTACAACCAAATTGTGAACTTACGTATTTAATATTGTACACGCCAGGTCCTGTACTTGTTTTGAACACTCCCGTTGAAATGTTTGTTGTTACTTTTGGATGTGTTCTATCACCATTAACGTCTTGAATATATATGGTTCCACCTGTTGGTTTAACACCATTAATTGTTATATAATCAAACATATTAATGTTAATACCTGAATTCACACAATAATCAGGAATTGTTTTGATAATAACATTTGGTTCAGCAATTATAGTAACATCAACAGTATCAGTACTTTGACATCCAGTTACCAAATCTCTTACAGTAAGTTTGAAAGTATATTTTCCTTGATAATAATCTTGAGATGGTGCACCAAAGTTAAATTTAATGTTTGGTATTGAGTTCGTAGAAATATTATAAAGTAGTTTAGATGTATCCACACCATTAGGTGCTCTAACAACTTCCCATAACATGTACACACCATTTTTGGTTGCTGGTCTTATTCTCAAATTGTCCATCATCATTGACCCAATATCTTGACATACTGTTGCGTTTCTTAATTGGATAATAGGTGTTCCATAAATTACTTGGGTATTTGAATCCATGTTGGCACATCCATTTGTGTCGTTGAACTTGACATATATTTTGGTGGTGTAATTGTTACCTCCCTGTAGTTTGCTGTTATCCAGTGATTGGGTGTTGAACAGGAATCGTCCGTTAGATGGATTCGTAACAATGTTTCCTATTTTATTTTTGCTTCCGCTCCATATTTCATATGTTCCAAAGTTATGAGGTTTAACCAAGAATGGTTCCATCCATATACTACCATAAGAATAACATTGTGGTTTCAATGGTTTTGGGTCCCAACCAATTTTTGGTAATGGTTTAACTCTTACGAACATCGTGTCCATATCTTCACAAGTGTGTCCGTTTTGAGTCAATACAGTCTTTAATGTAAACATATAAGCTGATTTTGTGATATCAGATTTTAACTTATAGGTTGATAAAGTACCCAATCCACCCCAAGTATATGTTGGAGTTAAAATGAATGGATTGTGAGACGCATTCAATGTGAATGTGTCTTTATCACAGATTGCTTGGTTTGGTCCGGCATTGGATATTACGGTGTCATTTACAACAAGTATTGCAGTATCATACTTAACACACTTGTAAGTAGTATCAGTAATTTTAACCCAATAAGTTCCTCTAATGTTTGTTGTCATATAACGAGTGGTGTCACCAGTACTCCACAAGTATTTCACCGTATCATTATTCTGACCATCAAATGTATTAGTTTCATACGTACAGATAACCTTATCTGAACCCAAACTAACAACAGGAAGTGGTTTAACAAATGTTAATGTTGTATCACGGAATTTACAACCATCACCATCAATAACTTCTAACATCAATGTTGAATCTTTTTTGAAGTTCTTTATGGTTGTATAATCCAATGTATCACCATTGTTCCATTTGTATTTCAATGTTGGTTTACCAGCAATTACTTTAGCTTTAAGATTAAAGGTTGTTCCATAACAAGCAAAGCTATCAGCATCCGCTAATATAACTTTTGGTGGTTGTGTTAGATATACAGTATCACTATAAATTGTAACACATGACTGAGCACTTGTTAATTTATGAACTATAATGTACTTACCTTCATAGTAGTAATTCATAGTGTCAGTTTTCTTTGACGAGTAAAATAACTCTTTAGCCAAAGTATCTCTTACACTCCAAGAATAACTCGCCGCAGCATATATTTCATACGCCTCCATGGCAAATCTACCACACTTTAATTGCGTATATCTACGTTTTGATTTAGGTTTTGGATTAACCTTAATCTTGAATGAACGAATTGAAGTTGCTGGTGGTTCACAGTGTTGGTCACTAACTGTTACTGTAAATGAATATGATATATCGGAAGCTGAACCAATTGGTGGTGTCCACTCAAACCATGCGTAAGATTTACGTTTATCGGGCCAATCACTTTTATTTGCCAATGTAAACTTTGCACCGGGAATACCATTGTTCCATTTCATCGTGGTTGTATCAGGAGTTGTTTGATACGGTGTAAATGTCTCATCATCAGATTCCACTTTGAATCTTAATGTTTCACCTTCACAAACTTGGTATGTAAATTTTGGACCAAGAGTTGGTGCTTTATTATAACCACAATCATCTCTAACCCATACTTGCATATCACGTCTTGTTCTACCAATGACACGCCATACACCTGTTGTGTCTTTTCTCCATTCTGTTTGTTCTACACATATAACTGCCGACTCGTCACATTTAGTTGGTGTTGTAATAACATCACCATTTGTGGTATCAAAATAAAAACCTCTTGGTGGATTTGTTTTTGGGTTTGGTGTACAGTTAATAGTTGTGGGTGGAACACAGTACGGTGTCATTGGAACTCTTGAGGTAAAAGGAGATGAATACGAAACTGAATTGTTGGGAATACCTTGAAGTCCATTAACTAATTTATAAGAAATTGAATCGTAATCTATTGTATCAATAGCACCATTATTATAATACCAAGGCTGATTACAACATAAAAAAGCAATAGGCGGATTTGATAATTGAGGTGAACTATTACATTTGTTCTTCATTTTTAGAAGATTACAAATGTTAACCATTGCAGTTGCGTAAAAATTTTGAGATGCTGGACCTGTTGTAATTGCACCATTTCTACAACACTCGTTAACATAAAATGTAACTTCACAGCATGTTGATTTATTGACAAAATTATTTAATGGCGACGTGTTAAAATCAATCGTAGCTTCAAATGTATGTTCCTCAACACCTTTACCCGCAAACCCTGAATTGGGTGAACCACAAGGATTACTTGTGGTAGAACATCTTGTAGTTACGTCTTTAATTGATGTCCTTGATAAACCGCTTAGAGTGTAACTTCCGCAACCATTACCACCGTTTAACCCTGCGTAGGCACCAAACGTTGGTGTACCCATTGGGACACCTCTACAATCTCGGTAAACTTTTGCAATTATTTTGTATTTTCCATTTCCCAAACATTTGTAGGAAATATCGGCTCCCATCATGTGAGTTGCTTGTACAGTCAAGAAACTGAACAAAGTGATAATCAAAAGTAATAATTTTCTCATATAATATAAGTATAGACAATTTTAACCATTAGAAAGTATCCCAACTGTAAAAAAAATCCCCCATTTTTAATGTGAGGGATTAAAATAAAGGTATTCTTACTATATTAATTTAAACTCAAATCGGTCTTTCATTACCTGTAACTTATCTTCAGGAACATTATGTTGGTTAACACCACCATGTCGGTTTTCAACAATGATTGAAAATACCCTATACCCCCAACTTTTAGCAAGTTCCATATACGGTTCCATCTCCCAAGCTTGAGTAAATGTGTTAGAAACTACAATATCAGAATGTTCACCTGTGGTAATATTCAGAATCATTGCATTATGTACTTCATCTTGACACCATTTGTGTGCATCTTTTAATTTAGACGGGTCAAATTTATATTCACCGTCCACCATAAAAAATGTGTCAGTTTCAAAATGAGTACAACCAAGTTGTTTTGCCAAAGTAGACTTACCAGCACCTGGTATTCCACGTAATAAATAAAGGTTTTTTCCTTCAGATGTATAAGTTGTCATATTAGTCAATTCTTTTTTCGTGATGGTCTTTAGGTAATGTCAATTTTTTGTTAGGTCTGTCTTTCATAATTGAACGAATTTCTTTAATGTTGATTGGGTATAATCCATTCCCATCAACACCCACGTCCATTGCTTTACCTTCATTAATTCTAAGGTGTGGAGGTAAGTGAACGTGACCGTGTAAGTGAATTACACCATCGTTCATTCCATTCCAACTGGCAATTGGGTAGTGCATACATACAATTGAAAGTTTATCCATTTCTTTTCCATTTGGAATTCTTAAATCCAAGTGGATATAATCTTGAGTTGATGTAAACAAACTTTGTATATTCTCTTTGTTTCTACGAATGTGATGGTCGTGGTTTCCATAAACCAAGTGAACATTTTTACATATGATTCTGTTACGAAATTCTTCAATTTGTTCAAATCCACCAAAAGACCAGTCACCCAAGTGAATTAAAACATCATTTTCACCAACCATTTCATTGATGTTATTGACCAACGTGTCATTCATATGATTAAGTGATTTGAAATCACGGGTCAAATTATCCGCACCGCTCCAACGAGTCGTAGCACGACAAATATTTGAGTGTGAATAGTGAGTATCACTCGTAAAAAATAACTGTTGACCTTTTTCTAATACTATTTTCATCTTTTAATTTATTTGAATGTATATTGAAAACGTAACTACGAGAAAAAAATACAAACACCATAATAGTAATGGTATTATTCTCTTATTAAGTTTCATACCACAAAGATAATATAAAATTTTTAACTAACCAAGTACTTGTAACCTTCTTCAGTTTTTTCAACTGACACATCAATATCAAGGAACACCGCATTTTGTTCACCAGCATGTAAACCCAAAATGTTATAATCGTAAAATTCTTCAGCCTCACCCATTGTCATCAAATCTCTCTCACATAATATTGATAATATTTTGGGTTTAGAATATAAGATTCGTCTACCATTTCCAAACTCCTCAACAATTCCAATAATCGCCTCCTCAAGTCCATCTAACAAAATGGCACCTTCAGCGTATTCGTCTAAATCTATTGTAAAACTCATGGGAAAAAATAATATGATATTCTTTGTTCCTTATCAAATACAACAATACCAAGACCATTTTCAGTTTGTTTAATAACCATTTCCATGACTCTTTGTGCCTTAGTATTGAATACTTTGACGTATGCTGCATCATCAACCCTTGAATATGATAAGATATCGTAATTGACAACTCCGTTTGAAATCATTCCTGTGTTTTCATTAGAGATATTAAAAATCCAATCACTAACAAATGATGTGTAATCATTGTTTGATACAAAATCCCATTTATCTGTTTGATAGTTGAATATCATTTTTGATGTTGATACTGTATTTGTTCGGATTTGTGTGGTCGTGTATTGACCAAATAGACTTGTTGAAAACAACAATAGTAGGGATAGGAATATATTTTTCATCGGATTTTTTTTGGTCAAAAAAAGGGGGAAATGGAGTTTAGGGCTTTTACAAATTACCAAGATGCTATTAGACTTAAATCACCATTTCCTTACCCTGTAGTGAAATTGTAATAAAGATTAAAATTATAATCAAGTAGATTTATAACAATTATCATATTTATTAGGTATGAGATACATGTTAAACATTTCTGATGAAGAAAAACAAGCCTTGTTAAATCAACATAGCAAACCATATGATGGTTATCAAACATTAAGATTCCCTGAACCTGATAACAGACTTCGCACTTATGACCCTGCTGGTGATAAAGGTGGAATTACTGTTAATAACAGAGGTGAAGTTAAATCATACACTAATGTTGGTATTAATGAATCAATGGGTGAAAAATGTGAATGTGGTGGTAACATGTATGAAGGTGAATGTATGGAATGTGGA
>Ga0222714_10002032_pt1 | contig 22090 bp, 23 predicted proteins | sample C33_3DmetaG_FD_165048 | JGI IMG/M metagenome (GOLD analysis project Ga0222714, IMG submission 165048) | Estuarine water microbial communities from San Francisco Bay, California, United States - C33_3D | ecosystem: Environmental > Aquatic > Marine > Unclassified | place: USA: California...
CTCTTGTAGTTACAGGGGTACTCAATACAACAGTATGATATTCATCTACTGGTTGTATTTTTACCACATACTCTGACCGTGGTGTTATACTTACTCTTAAATCTGGTATGTCAAGAGTGATTCCATCTGGTAATGATGCCATTTAAATTACCTCGTAACAGATGGACGTACAATAAATTTTCCTTCTATGATTCTACGAGTAACCGATTCACTGGTCATCAAAACATCATACACATAATCTTGTGCAGTTAATGTAGCAGTAACAGCGGGTGCCATACTAATGTAAAGAGAACCAGAACTATTTGGAGTTATCTTTTCAAATGAAAAATTAGCAGATGCATCTTCTGAACTATATGTCTCTCTAACCGATCCACTAAAATTTTGATCCGCTAAATCAATAGCCGCACCAGTTTGGTCAGAAATTGATACCAAAATTTTAAAAGTTTCACCCTGCCCGACTGTTAAATTTGTGCTTTGTGCCATAATGATACTCTAATTAAAATGTCTTACTATAAGTATTTTTGAATATAACAAAAAACCTCCCCGAAACAACTTCGGGGAGGTTGCTCAGGTTAGAGCATTTGTATTTTCCTTCTATTAGTAGTTTAGGATACAATAGTCTGGTTGAACTGTCATGCTGATATTAACTGGCTCATCAGTATCAAAATTCATTTCTCCGAAATTTGCTTCTGTAATCTGACAACCCTTTAGAATCCATTCTTCTACCTTATCTCCTACTGGTCCAAGAACATTGATTGTTAAATCTTTCTTGTAGAAGTCAGCATAACCATCACGACCAGTTACAGATTCATGGTGGAGACGAACCCATTCCATAACAGATTGTGCGGCAGATGGAACGATAGGATCAAACAAGGTCATTGTTACTACACCCCAAACAGAACGGCCCTTCACATATCTTTGTACATTGATATGATTTAATACTTTAGCTTCCTGTGATAGAGTTGGTCTATTTACGCCTTTGATGACATAAGTTGGTAATCCATCAACATACATGATGAATCTATTAGCCATCTTGGGCTCAAAAGCCTTAAAGAATAGTTCCTGTTCCTGAACTAAATTTGCCATATTGTGTCTCCAAAAGTAATTCTTTTAATATAAATATCACTTACATCAAAATATAACCATTATTCGCCTGGGAATGTAGCTCCTGTTGGCAAGATATTGAAGTCAAGAACGATGAATTCAGCTGCTCTGGCTGGTTGTAGGTAAATCTGACCAACCAACTGATTTCTGTCAATGACATCTGGGGTATTATTTGTTTCATCCATGACCACACGGAAAGCATATAGTCCCTGTCTTTCTTGGACACTGGCAAGGTATGGGTTGACAATGTTTAAGAAACGGTTTCTTGTAGCTTCTGTATTTTGTTCAAACAATAGGTATCTTGAACTTGATGCGATAAACTTCTTGAGTGCAATCAAGAGACGACGAACATTGATTCTGTCAAGAGCACTTGGTCTTGTCTGTAGAGTCTTCTGTCCGAAGGAAACGATACCTTGGCCGGGGAACTGTGCGATTGGGTTAACCTTGTTCTCGTAAAGTTCGTCACGGTTTGTTCTATTAAGTCTTGTCTTAACATCACTTGCGCCTGGGATTCCTCCACGGTTTAGACCTGCTGGAGCGAACCATTCAGCAGCAACAGCATCGTTGTAAGCAAATACCTCTGGTAGTACGACCGAAGGTGGTGCCCAGATAAACTTGTTTGTATTGGTATTTAGTACCTTAATCCAAGGATACCAACCAGCGACATAGTTTGAATCAATCAACTGTGCAGTTGCTGTAGCGGTTGCGATTGTTGAACTATAACTTGCCAAATCCATAATATAGAAGCAATCTTGTCTGTCTTCACAAATATCAATTGCGTATTGACAAATATATGGATGTTGTTCGTAGTTAACGCCTGGAATGACCAAGAGATTTATGTCGTAGGCTTCTGGGTTCTTAATTGAATCCAAAGCTTTCTTGAATGCTCTTGACCCTTCTGTTGTTGAATTTTGTAAATTAAATCCTTGTGAATTTGTGGATGTTATTGTTGAACCAATTCCTTTTGTTCTGTTTGGTTCAAATCCATCAAATCCGCCTTGGAATGGAACTGTAAACTTACGATATGTAATGTGAGCAGAATTTGTAATACTCAAGTTTGTTCCTTCAACCTCACCACTAAGAACATTATCCAATGAGAACTCTGTTACGGTTGATGGTGCTGCTGCAGATCCTGTTACTGGAATATATGATAGTCTACCACTAACACTATTTGGAATTGGTGCTAAGAAGCTCCAGTTTGTGTAATTTGTTAATGTATAATCATATCCGTAGAACTTCTTACTATCTCTTGTAGCATTGGAACTATATCCACTGACCAAGGAACCAGATGTCCAAGCAGTATGAACAATCTGTGGTGTAACTACATCTTCAGCAGTTACATAAACTGGTGCTTGAAGACCAGCAAATCCGTATGGAAGTGCAATTTCTGGCAAGCTGTATGCATCACTACTCAATTCAATTCTTACAAACTGACTATTATTTCTGTAGTCACCTGTATATCTGTATTCCCCAGATACACTATCATATTCTACTGAACTATTACCAATTCTTCTTGCGATAAAGTCAGAACTATTTGGATCTAATGTTAGATTGTCCCACTGTTCCAAAACTTCTACCTTTGAATCGGTATCGGTTGCTTTTCTTACTAATAAAGAGAAGGTACCGAATGACCCAGATTGTAGTCTGTACTTAATTGATTGAATTGATACTTTTATGTCTTTATTACTATTTGAGCCATCGGCCAAAGTATGAACCTTGAATAGATCAAATCTAGAACCACCGATTTCTTGTGATCTAATCCAAGGAGTCGAAGCATTTGAGTATGCAGAACCACTAAAATCCAAAGCTGCAGATGATGTTTCAACAGTTATACTAGCTACTGTTGTTAATCCACCAGCAGCAACATCAATTACATTAGGAAAATATAAGTATGTGTATCCTGCAGATCCAGCATTAACATCGGTTGATATGGAATTTCTGATACTACTATCATTCGAAGCAGAAGGAGAAACACCAGAGTATGAGGATGTTCCAGCAGAACCGCTTAAAACAATAGTCATAGAATTTACACCAGTCACCGAAGCAGATACTAAGCTCTGACCAGTTACGGTTGGATGGAAAACAGCAAGAACTTTTTTACCACCAGATCCACTAGCAATTAACTTAACGGATTGGAAGGTTGATCCTTGATATCCATCTAAACCAAGAACACGAACAACCGTAGCTGATTGTGCTTCTTGTAAATAATTCTGGACTGTATATCCTAAGTAGCTATATTCATCTGCTTGACCAAATCTATTCTCAAATTCAGCTTGGCTGTTAACAATTACTGGAACGAATGCTGGGCCCTTTTGAGCAACACCAACAAATGCACCACCAATGTTAGCCACACCCTGCTCTAAGAACGATAAATCACGCTCACGGGTGAATACGCCTGGGCTAACTACACGCTCTGCCATACTCTATTCTCCATTAGGTAGTTTTTATTTCACCTGTTTCAATGTCAAGTAACCCTTCGCCATACTTTTCATTTAAATTTTTAATCAAATTTTGTTCTTTTTCTAAAACATTCAAAAATTCTTTTTGCAATTTTTCTATCATATCGTCTAAAATTGTTTTTTGTAAAAACAGTTCACTTAATCTTTCTGTTACCAAAACAACTCTTTCACGATTTTGCTTTACTTGTTTTAATTCTTCATCACTTATTTTTGTCATAACCGACCCTGTATACTAAAGTCCTTTGTATTATAAATATGTGTTTGATTTTTCAAAATGAACAATTATACTGTGTCCTCTTTGATTATTAATTTTCTTGGAGTGAATTTAGTTTGATTCATATTAATGGGTCTGCCATATTTATCAACTGTGTTTTCTGGCAAAAGATAAGCCTTAACAACCATAGTAAATTCGGACCTAACCAACCTATCTGCTTTCTCTGGAAGTTGAATGGTGTTAGTATACTCACTCACACTGGTTTTAAACTTGTACTTTTCTCTTTCTCCCCAATAATTCTCTACTTCAAATGAAATTTGTTCTACAAGATGATTCATTTGTTGCATATATTCTGTCCAGACAATACAATTGTAACTCAAATCATAAAAATCTGGATACAAAACAGATACATATTTTTTGCTTGTTTGAACACCATTCAATATGCCGAATCTGTCGTATTTGTTTCTTGAATTCCATGAAGTAGAAGTAAAATCTTTTTCATGATATTTGTTAACAGGATTATTTAAGCTATTTTTTCTCATAGAATTACGAGTAATCATTAGCAATGGAATTTGAAGTTTTCCTCTAACATCACGAAGAACCCCATCCTGTCTAACATTTTTCCATCTCTCTGGATTTCCATACATTACAGGAACAGAAACTTTATTGTCGTCCTGAACTACAAATGGTTGAATAACATCTTGAATATATTTTATTATTGTGCTATCAATATCCATCAAAGACACAGATACTTTTGTATCTTCTTCGGTCTTGGTATCTAATGCACGGTTTTGATATTGACCGTCTAATTTTGCATTTTGGGTAAAGTTTATCTTGTCACTCATACTTGTCTAGTCTCTATTTGAATGTTACTTCTTCTTGTTAGATGTGATGTACATATAATAGACTGATTGTATCCAACTCTACCAGCAATTAATTGAACTTCTTGTACATTGTCAATTTCATAAAACGCATCGTTATATCCAATGATATCTCCAATTTCTGGATAAACATGTCTTTCTTGTAAAATTCTTCTTACAAATCTAAAGTCAACCTGTTGTGTTTGGTCTATACCAAAACCAGCATCGGTAACAACTTCATTTGTTTTGTAATCAATGAACGATGGAAGTTCTACACCTTCATAAGAAATCTTTTCTACAGATTCACCATAGATATTGGTGTTAACATAATTGAGATTTAATTTATAAAGAATCACCAATGTATCAACGATTTCAGCTGCCAATTCACGATTGACATGTTGAAAAAATTCAAAATCTCTACTACTGACAAATTTAGCCATGTTACTTTATGTAAATTGGTAGCGGAACACGGCTAATAATTTTAACTTGATTGTCAACCGATTCTGCTTGTAGTTTCATTTGTTCGTGATAACCAGCCTTTGTCAAGGTTTCTTGTAATTCTTTTATTAATTCTGTTTTTTCTTGGACTGCTTCTCTACGAAGAATTTCACCATCCATTTTGATATCTTGATTTGGAATAGGAACTCTTTCATATTTAGAACGAATTAGTCCAAGCAACTCTTTTGCTAATGATAATGTGTATTTGTATATCCAAACCTTTCCAATAGAATTGATATTATTATAAGGAATGTGGCCAAGCTGAACATTTGACAAATCACTTACATAATCATTTCTACTTCCAGATTGTAAAACCGACCCAGTTTTGTCAGCCTCTACATAATAATCAAAGTATACATTATATGTTGTGGTTGGTATGGGTGAAATTTTTATTTTATTATCTGAAATTGTGAATGTATAGATACTCTTTCTAATTTCATCATTAATTTCAATAGCCTGAACTCTCAACATATCTTCATAAGCAGGCATCATAACAAATGTAATAGCTGGTGAATACCCATCAAACCCAAATTCAGCGAATAGATTTGTAATTCCTAACCCTGTTGTTGCGAATGGGTCATAATATCTAGCAAATGCTGGTGAAGCGTGGTGGAATACTTTTCTTATTTCTAAACTATTACCACTTTCACTAACATCTCCCCATAATGTTTTTAAATCATATGAGGCCGTATTAGATGTAGCAGTAAAATATCCTCTTTTTAATTCAATCTTTCCACCAGCAAGAGCTTCAGTTCCATAATCTCTTGATAATTTAATGACTTGATTTAATGGAGTACCAATAATATTTTTTTGAGTCATATCATCGTTAGTAGAACTACCCAACATGTTATACATGTAGTCTCTAGCTCTAAATTGATTAACTTGTTTTCCATACTCAATGACTGCTTCTTCAAAACAAGCGTAAATTTGTTGGTCTTGAAGTTCTACATCAAGAATAGGATAACCTAACCTAGTTGCAACAAAGTTTGCAACTTTGGGCCCATCTGATTGAAATGTTGATTCACTGTCAAAAATAGCAAACGGTGTAAGTCCATTTGGGTTTGATGGATTACCGTCATATGCAATATATTCGGGAGTAGTTGCCATTAAAATTCTCTAGTAGAATTAATCCTCTTTATAAATAGTAAAGATAACCCCAAAAAGAAAGGGTGGGGGACGAACCCCCACCCTTCTTTTCATTCTACTTCGGTTATTCTAGGATTAGATTAACTCCAATCTGTCGATGACAACCTTACCGAAGAATTCTGGACGGACGACCTTCTTAGCATAGCGGGTCATTACGCCTCTTCTTGGTGTGAAGTTTGTTGGATCATAGACGAGAGGTGTCATGATCAACGGAATGTAAGGAGCGTACACAGCACCAGTCTCTAGGAAGTTAGCTCCACGGAAGCCCATGAGAACGACATTTTCAGTCATGTATGGGTTCTTGTAGACTTGGAAACGGTTCTGGAAAGAACCAACCTGTGTAACACCAGCGGCGAACTCCATCTTGTCACCATTTGTTCCAGCCATGAAGCCTGGGATGGTTTCAAGAATTGTTGCAACTGTTGGTGAAACAACTGCGAAGTTAGCACCACCACGAAGAGTTAGCTGATGGATTCTGTTGGAAACCTTCTGCATCTTCTGTCCTAGTGTCTGGAACCATGTCATGTTTGTCCATGCGGTTCCTGTGTTAACATTTGTGAAAGCACCTGTTGCTGAATCATAAACTGATCCAACTTGGGCTGACCAGTAATCAACAGTTGTTGCGTCCTGAATAAGCATGTCAAGAATCTCAAGATCAATTTCAAGAGAAATGTGATCACTGAGCATTGCGGTCAACTCGGCCTCAGCATCAATGCTGTGGTAAGCATTAAGATCCTGAGCGAGTTCTGGTGACCAGACAGCCTTCAACTTACGGGTCTTAGCTGCGATTGTCTCACTACGGAGTGAGAGGTTGATTTCTGGGATGTTGATATCACTACCAGTTGTATCTTCGAAATCACCACGGGCAGCTGCTGTTGGTTGTTGTGAATAGTCAACTGCGTCAATGGTACCACCAAGGGGAGCAATAAACTCAATGTTTGCACCATTTACTTTTGTGAATTGTGGTAAGAAAGTAGCAGCGAAATCAACATCTGAACCTGAAGGAATGAATGAACGAACACCCTTCAAGTCTGGACGAGTAAAATCGCTGGTAGGAATTTGATAGACACCATAAATTGTTCCAGATGATGTTGTTTCGAAATCCAAATCAGCAGCAGAAGCTGTAGAAGCAGCTGCATCACTTGGAGATGTGGTTGTTACTTTCTTTGAAGAGTAAGCAAAACGACCTGCTCCGTACATACCGTCACGAGGAAGGGTTCCACTACCACTTGTTACACCATATACTGACTCACCAACAGCACGATCACCCTGTGCTGTTCCATACTGGAAGTCCATGAAGAAGACTAATCCAGCTGGGAGGTTCATTGGCTGAACTGAAACGAAATTCTTGGAAGCAATTTGTCCAAGAACCTTACGAACTAATGGAAGAGCAACGCCTTCCCAGTTCTCGTTACCAGTTGCAGATGACTCATTAAGAAGCTGGCCAGCTTGGTTCTCAAGAAGAACTGCCATTCCACTTCTCTCGTGGCCTGTTAGGCCCTCTAGAAGTCCACTCTTTTCCCACTTCTCAGCCATCTTACGAGCTTGTGATGTTAGCTGTTGGTGAGCAGTTGTGGCTTCATTTAAAAAGCTTTTTACATCGCTCATGTTTCAATCTCCGAAATTAAATGTTAAATTAAAGTACTTTGACGCCTGCTAGTTCCTGCATTCTCTTGCGGAAACCAGATGTTGCGTCTTCTTGAATAACTTCTGCCTTAGGAGCAGTTGAACCAACTACAGTTGAAGCAATTGCTTCTGTAACAACTGTCTTAGTTGGGACAGCTGACTTCTTAGACTTCACAGGGAATGTAGCCTCACTTAATGTAGCATAGAGAAGCTTGACCTCACGAAGAGTTGTAGCAAGGTCAAATGTCTCAACGACATGGACCTTCTGATCTTGTGTGAGTTCTCTGTTTTTGAACAACTTGTTTGTAAAGAGTAACTTAGCATTTAGAAGATTGACCTCATTGAGCTTGCCACGAAGTAATTCAACTGCCTTCTGATATTCAGCTAGCTCATTCTTTAGTCTTGCATTTTCCTCAGCCACTGTGTTGTCATCCTCTTCGGACAACTCGGCTTCGATCTCGCGAAGAATTGCCTCAATGTCGAGATCTTCTTCAACTTCCTCTTCGTCCTCTTCTTCGTCGCCCATATCCATATCGAGTTCTGGCTCTGACTCTTCTTCATCTTCCATTTCTGGTTCCATGTCGAGTTCATCTTCGCCTTCCTCTTCTTCAGTCATAGCATCAACTTCTGCCTGAAGTTCACGGATAATAGCTTCTAGGTCGAGTAGACCTTCACTTACTTCTTCCTCTTCCTCTTCATCTTCTTCGTCATGCATTGCCTCAGCAACGACTTCCTCGGTTGACTCTTCAGCCTCAGCGACAACTTCCTCAGTTGACTCTTCAACTTCAGTGACAACTTCGTCTGACTCAGCTTCGGTTGACTCACCAACCTTAGCATAACCGTGTGCGTCAGCACCAACCATTGGGTCGTGTGCTTCTTCAACAGTTTCTTCAATCTCCTCTACCTCTTTAAGAACTTTTGTAAGTTCTCTCTTGATAGCAGGAGCGATTGATTCTTCAAGCTGTAGCTTTGCATTTGCAATAGCTGTCTCACGGACACGCTCTGCATCAGCAATTGCTTGCTTGAGTAAATCATTTGTAAATTCTGCCATTTTATTGACCTCTCTTTACTCAAAGACTATTAGGAATCTTTAATTGGTTTATAGAAATGCAAAAATATCACCTAAGCATAGGTGTAATCTTATAATAAGTATTACCTATTTTCTGTAAAACTTAATTATTATTGTATTTCTTTCGGTTTTGTTCTTTCTTGTCTTCACGAATACGACGGCGGATTGCCTCTTCCTTCTTCAATTTCTTTTTGACCGAAGGTTTTACATATTCACGGCGGTCATACACCTCTTGGATGATTCCGGCTTCTTTGACTTTCTTGTTGAAAATACGAATTGCTCTTTGTACATCCGCATCTGTGTTACCTGTAACTTTTACATACATAAATTTTCCTTTTGGTTACCTAACCAATCTTAATCGTTTCAGCCACCTTGTTTCTTTTTACTTTCACTAAGTTGTTTATCGGTTGCTTTGACCAATAAATCATTCATTTTCTCTAATAAACCAGACCTTCTTAATACTTTGAAAGCAAGATTTTCTGTAGAAAATTCACCACCACTGGAAAGACCACTTGTTCTCATTCTTTTAATTTTTTCTTTTGTCTTTTCAATTCCAGTAATAACATCACTGTATTCTTGTTTTTTAAATTTACTTAACATTACATCATAAACATTAAAAAAGTATTTAGCTTTAACCATAATATCTTTTTCATCATAATCAGCATCAGTTGGTTTTGGTTCTTTTAACCACTTGTTGTCTTTTACACTAAAAAGACCAGTTGCTGTATGGTCTTCACCTTCGTCTTCTACATATACTTCTATTTCATAAGGTCCAACTTTGATATCATGTTTTACATTCCAATAATATTTAGCAAGTGAAAAAAATCTATCCACTAAATTTACATTTTTATCCACTTCTTTGAAATCTACAATAACATGAAGGTCTATATCAGAAAAGTCTGACCAATTAAAATTAGCCAAACTGCCTGTAAATCTAATATCTTTAACTTTTGGTGTGTTTTTTAGGTTCCAACTATCAACAAAATTGTCAGATACGGCTAATAATAATTTTCTAACCTTTGGGTCTAACTTATTATCATCCCATATAGTTGGATTTAAAGCCTTTCTTGGTTTGAATGATTTGATAATTTTGTCCAAATCACCAGACTTCTTATAGGCATCCATATTAAAACTCTGTTCTGGACGCTAATTTGTATGATATTGCTACAATTTCATTTGTGGGTCTGGATAAGAGAGCCTTTTTTTGCTCAAAACTAAGCTTATTGAGTACTTTAGACACCATATATGCAGAAAATGCGTCAATTTGTTGTCCATTCAAGTCGCCTGATGTTCTATCTTCGGCCATTTGATGTAATTGTAGTTCAATTTTCTCAAATTCTTGTAATTTTTTGTGTGTATCAAAGAATTTTTTAACATCAAAGTCTGGATTTAAGGAAATAAACTCTGCTAATTTGTCTAAAGTTCTATCACCAAGCTTTTCTAACACCCTTTTAGTGTATGAACCTTCATTAAGGTTGCTTAGTCGTTCTAAAACTTCACTCTTGGTCATCTTACTTCGGCTAAAAAGTCGTAAATTAGTGAATTTATGTTAACTAATATCTTTGAACCATATGAAGTTGATTCATTAATGAAAGCACCGTGTGTTGATGGGTTTGAAACTACATCAAAACAAATAAGATTAAAGTCATCTTGTACTTCTAATGTGTTTTCATCAACATTTTTGACCGAACCAACACCACGGCTACTCACTCCAAGACGAATATTGTTCTTAACTAATTCACGAACAATGTTTCCAGAAGGAGTTGAAAGAATTTGCATGTCTCCAACTACATCATCACCCTTAACATCTATACGGGTTACATTAGCACATACATTTCTTAGATTAACTACTGGGCTTTCTGGGTGGTCAAGTTCACCTAAAGCTCTGTTTTGTTGAACAAATTCTGTTCTATAACGAGAAACTTCTTTCATTAAGATTTCTCTAGGATAAACACGACCATTTTGATTCTTTGCATTAGCTCTTTGTAGAACTACATTGCGTAAAACAAGTGGTTTACTCATGTCATGAGCTTCGGTAATAATACGATTGTCGTATGAAATAAAGTTCTGTTCTACAAGGAGTGTCTGATTCATGTTTTTAACTCTCTTAATTTTTGGGAAATTTTAACTAATTTCCCCTCAATCTTATAAATATCCTTCAAAGTTCTCTTCCAATAATGGTTTGTATTGTACTTGAACTCATTTTTATACCGTGTTAATATTTTTAATTGGTCATCTATCTGTTTTATAGCCTTTTTTGCTTCTCTGACAGATAGTCCAATCTTTTGTCTAGATGTATTTTCTTGATTATTTTTAAAAGTATTATACTTAGAAACGGCTTCGTCTAGATTTTGTACATTTTTAACCAGCTTCCAACCAGCTTTTTGGGCTATTTTTTTAATTAATTTTTTATTTTTTGATTTATTGCCACTAAAAGCAAATGGAGTGAGATATCCAGCAACATTTCCTGTTGTAGACATCTCATCCAATACTTCTTTTATAGTCTCTCTAACTAATTCTCTAAACTCATTCTCAGTCATTTTGTTGAAAACTATTTAATTGACTGTCTAATTCATAACCAATCATTAAAGCAGTCAAGTGATTATTCTTGATGTGGTTGAGAGTTTGGAAGTTTTTTAACTGATTAATTACTTCTGTTAATTTAATCACTTGAACTTCATCTTTTATATTCTTTATTTTTCTTTGTAGAGACTCAGTTAACTTTTTTGACTCATCTTTAGTCAATTTTAATAAATAATTTCTATCTGAACCGTTGTTTAAAAACTCTCTCAATAGATTAGTTTGGCTGTTATTTAAGTTTTTATACTTTTTATTGAACTTTTCTAGAATTAATTTGTATGTTAATAGTCTTAAATCTTCTTCTTGTTCTCTTAAAGTATTAACAACCTCACTCTCAACCACGATATTTTTATTTTCAACCTCACCACATAGGTATTCTACCAATGTATACTTTGCTTCACTCAATGGTTGAACATTATCAAAGGTATATCCTTGTGGTGCGGATTCAAAAATCTTATAAATAGAAGCATAAATTTTATAGGAAGGTACTCTATTATTCAAAAATTTATTTAAATCATACTGCTCTTTGATTTCTTTGACCAAATTATACTTTTCTTCCTTTAACTTTTTACTATTTAGCTTCTTTCTTTCTTCTGTAAGAAGATTAATATAGTCCAAAGACTTGGTTTCAGTTAGCTTTTTTCCGCCAAAAAACGAACGATAAAGAACTAATTCTTTACCTAGTTCTGTTTTTCTGCTAAAATATCGTTCTACGATGGAAATGGCTTTTGAGTTCTTGACTCCAGAAAGAATATCAGAGGCAATTTGTCTAGTTAATAACTCAAAAAGAATTCCGGTATTCTTATATTTACTGTGTTTTATATTCATAATACCCCTACACCGAGTCTATATATTAAATATCATGTATAACAACAAAAACTATTAATCACTTAATAATTCACTTTCTATTGTACCCAAATTACTATCCAAATCTTTTAAAGCTTCCTTTAAATCTGGTGTTACAAAAGATTGGCCGTTCTTTTTATTCTTTGGCAAAACATCCATTGCCGCTAAAATTTCTTTATATCCAAGTGGGTCACGGCCTAATTTATCTTTATCAGTTCCGTATTTATGACCTTCGGGCGGTCTACCCATCTTTTTTCTTGTAGATAGTAATTTTTCAACATCATCTAATGATTTTTCTGCGTTATATAAGTTATCCGAAGGGTCTAAATCATTTTCAGCCACAGCAGCACCTTCTAACCCAGCTTCAGGTTGTGGTGGGGGCGGAGGATTTATTGTATCTTGTGTAGTTTTTTGAATTTGTCCTTCGTATTTAGCGTCATCAATAACATTTGATTGCTCTATAATAATATCTTCTTCTGATAACTGTAGAATATTCTTATAAATCCAATCACGGGATAAGAATTTACCCTGTGCAAGTTGGTCAGCAAGACTTGCTTTTTCCTTCCAAAGACCAATTTTTTCTAACTCATATACCATTGATGGGTTTGTTAAGGACAAACTAAAGTTAACTAGCTCTTCATCACGATACCCAAGTGTGTAAAGATGGACGATAGCAATTTTATTTAACTCACTGACCAAGATTCTTTGGATTCTTTCAATGGTTCTTGCGAAACGAACATCTTGTGCGGCCAATGTAGCCTTTCCACTTGTATCTTCTTCATATCCAATGAATGATTTTGGAACCTTAAAGGCTGCCATCAACTTGTGTAGTAGATATTCAACATCTTCAATAGCGTTAAATTGTAATCCAGAAAGGTTACTTACCTCTGTTCCACTATCTTTTCCACGAACTGGGAAGTAGAAATCTTCCAATATGTTTTGCATATTGTATTTCATGTTATATTCACCAGATTGTGAATCAACTAATGGCTGTCTTTTTACACTATTAACGATTCTTTCCATGAAACTATCAATTTCATTGGGAGGAATGTTACCAACATCTACCTTAAATACACGCTTATCTGGTGCTCTGGTGATTCTGTGAATCAACATTGCATCTTCCATCAACTTAAGCTGTTTGTGGATACGACGACCATTCTCAACCATGGACTTACCATAAGGTAAGAAGTTGGAATCCGACAGCAATCTAAAATGAGCTATCTCATAATTGTCAAAATCTTTCTTGTTTAAGAAAGAATATTCATTGTCTGTTCTAAATCTAACCGTAAATGGTTGACCACTTTCTTGGTCACCCTCAATTCTGCTGGTTTCGTAAACAGAAAGTGGGATTACATTGGTAACTCCATACTCTGGACTAATCATTAGATATAAATAAAAATCTCCATACTTGCACATATTGCGTGTCCAAGGCCAGAGATTGAATTCTAAGTTTAAAATGTCATAAAATAGATTATAAAGAATGTCTTGAATTTGGTCATTATCTGATTTTATAGATAAAATTTCACCATATTCATTCTTTACAGTAGACTCATCTGCATAAATGTCTAGAACTGAAGCAACAATAGGGTCATTATCCATCAAATCATAATCACGAAATAACTGTAATCTAGCCTGTTGAAAGCTAGAATACATATCGTAATTACTTTGAGCGGAATAACCGTATTGGCCCGCGTTGTAAACTCTATTATATCGGTCTATAAGATTTCTTGAACCGTGTGCTTGTGTCTTAGAAGTATCCGAAACTTTTAATTTCTTTCCACCAATATTTCTAACAACAGCTTGTGTTGAAAATAATCTTCTTAACCTTGAAAATACAGATGTATCTGCCATGTTTTAATCCAATTGTTCGGTAATTACCAACCCTTTTCTTCCATTCTATCACGAACTTCTGTATCAAGTTCCTCTACCTTGTTCTTAGCGTAGGAAACATGACCATGTACTGCATTAAGTAAGTGATTGCATTGCTTAGCTTTTTCCATAACCCACTCTTCTGGGTCATCGGTGTCTTCCAGAACATTGTAAAGTTCTGCAGCCATTTTATGTATAGACATAATATAAGACTTTAAGGGTCTGGTGTCAACATCTCCCTCGTACATTTCAACAAGTTCTTCTTGTTGTTCAACAACTTCTTCTTGAACTTCTGGATTGTCTTTATCTGCTTCCCAATCCAAACCAGATTTTGATTCACCTGTGTGTAATGTTTCTTTTGGTAACTCACCACTGCCTGGATAATCTTCACTTATATCTTTAAATGGTTTTAGGTCTACCAATCCTGCTAATCTAATAGGCATAATTTATTCTCCTTCCTCACCACTCATTGCAATTTTTGTTGCGGTGGCATATAGTACACTTTCCCAATCATCTCCATAACGGTCTTTGAAGTCTGCTTTTTGTTTCATTAAACGGTCAGCAATTTTGTCACGCTTTTTAACTTCAATATCTGTCATTTCTTCTTCGTTTTTCATAGCCCGTGAAATCATCTTTCTACGATTCTTTAAATAACGATCAGAAGAATCTATATCTCCATCATTATCAACATCATCATCTTCTTTACCAACAGGATCTAGAGTTTCGTCCATAGCTGTTTTTGTAGCAATAGCGTACATGACAGACTTCCAACGGTCACCATACTTTTTCTTGAGATAAGCAGCTTTCTTTTTCAAATCTTTTACGATTCTTTCTTTTTTAGCAGATTCTGCATCGGACATCTCTCGTTCTCTCATAACATCCTGAATTTCTTCTTGAATTATAGAGATTAAAGTTTTCCTATCCATGTTAATTACCATTTAATTTAAGTGAAAATAACTCTTGTTTAATATAAGTATTCACCTATCCAAGTAACCATGTTAAATCTTCGTTTGTATTTCCATCAATTTCCATTTCCCAAGAATGTTTTCTAGCATCTTTTGGTGTGAAAACTGCTTTGGTTTGGTGACCCGAAATACTGTTCAACATTTGACGATTTAATTCTATACCTTCCTGTCTTAGTCTCAATGCGGTATCTCTGACCCACAGTCCAATAGCTAAAGCTAATGTTAAATCATCATTATATCCATCTAACGATTCAGCACGACCATTTTTCCATATGAATGTTTCTAATTCTGTCATTGTTCGTGTAGACCTAATTGTTATTGATTGTTCTCTCATATAAGATTCAAGTTTTGCAATCAATAATGGTCTTGTTTTTTGAGAAATAGTAAAACCAGGCACCATTTTCTTTTCTTCGGAGTAATATCTGCCTGTAACTTGGTTCATGGTATCAACATATTGTAAATCTTTACTCATATAAAACAAATTTTGGTAATTTCTATCAATAATTTGTTGAATTGTTGTCCACCCAATATTACTATTATCGGGAATAATAATTGCATCATTGTATTCGGTAGCAATAGCAACCAAAAGATTACCAAAATCCTTTGGAGTTACCTTACCTTTATACTCTGCTACCTGTTCCGAAGCTTCTACATCAATAACATGAAAGGTTGAATAGTCGGCACCATCTCCACGAGCAACGTCGGCAGCTACAATATATGACTTGTTATAGTTTGGTTGTTCCCAAATCCACAAGTTATTATCAAATCCACGAATTTGTTGTGGTTCTTGAACATAGGTTTGTTTATAAAATTCAATAATATCTGGTGAGACAACTGTATTTCCAGAAAATATAAATGATGCACCATGTTCTTGTGCAAATCTCATCTCACCCATCTGTCTAGTTTGTTCCTCTGCCCACTGTTCATCACGGTCTGGGTGTACTCTCCAATCTAATAATGTTCTATTGAAGTCATTTTCACCAGCTTCAGAGTCAATCCAAGTTTTATGGAAAAAATTACCCATACCATTTGCGGTTGAAATCAATACTGCTTGACCGCCTGTTGTAGATAATGTTGCTTGAGCAGATGTCCAAATTTCATCAGCACCTTCAATAAAAGCAGCCTCGTCAAAAATGAGCAATGATAATGCCTCAGAACGACCTGCACTCTCTCTTGTTGCGGTTGCTTTTATCTGTGAACCATTACCAAACCTTAATGTTAGTTTGTTATCCTCAACAAGATTGCCCCTCAACCAAACTGGGAGAAGACTGTGCATAAACTTTACTTTAGTTACCAAGTTTTTGGCTACTTCTTGTTTAATAGCGATGACCAATATCTGTTCATCTTTCTTGAATAGCATTCTCCAGAGTGAATAACCAGCGATTAGTGTGGAAATACCAATCTGACGACCCTTTAAGACAATGTTATATCGGTGGTCACGAAAAGCATTAAGGGTGTCAACTTGATAGTCATATAAACTAAAAAGCTGACGACCCTTATTTGGAACTTGGATATAAGAATATTTTCTTAAAAAGTATTCACAATCAAGAGCACATTTCATGTACTCTTTTTTGATTATATCTTTTAAATTTTCAGCCATAACCTTATCCTGTTAACTTCCAAGTAGCAACCCCACCAACTATTATTCCAACAATAAAGGTTTGTGTTCTAGATGGTTTTGGAATAAATCCAAATACTTTGTTTGGATTTGGTGGTGGAGGTGGAATATTATTAACAATAACTTGTAAACTGTCTACTGCTGTTGTTAATACCCCAATACTAAAATCTTTTCTTAAAATTACACTGTTTAATTCTGTTATTTGTAAACCTTGTGTCTCAATTATACTATCTTGTTGTTCAATGATACTATCTTGAATTGGTATCATTTGTAAAGCAGCTTCAGCTGATAAACTATCACCTGCTTCTAGTTGAGCACGCAATTCATCTCTTCTATTTTTTAGATTATCTGTTTCAGCTTTCAATTCAACAACATCTTCAGCTAATTCATTTGCTCTCTGTTGTGCTTCTTCAGCCTTTTGTTCACTTTCTTCAACTTCTAACATTAAACTGTCGGCTAAAGCACTTGCACTTTCAGCTTCTTTTTGAAAATGTTTGTATTCTGAAATATAGATGTCTATTTCATCTTGCTTTGATGCTCCTGTTAAGTAAGAACTAACAACGATACCACCCAACACCAATGGTATTGAAATTAAATTTTTTCTTAAATGAAATAAAATGTTATCCATTTCTTTCTCCAAATCTTTCTTTATATTCGTTTTCTCTTTCCGCTAGAAGATTAGTCATATTTTCAATTTCTTTTGTTAAATCTTCTTTTACTTGGTCAAGAGGAATTTGATATTTGTCAATCATTAATATAACGCCAGTTTGGTCATCAAAATGATATATTTCTGGTGTTGAAAGACTATCATGATATCCTTGTAATTCTATAATTCTATCTTTTAGATAATCAATTTGACTTGCAATGTGTCTTTTATCTCTATCGTCAACCCACTTACCTTCTAATTTTAACTTTGTTTCGTGTTTAGCTACACAATCAAAACATTTTAAATGAACTCTCCAAGCTTTTACATCTCTGCTGTCCATTGCCTTTTCACATTCTGGACACCACCAAGGGGTTTTAGCATCTTGTAAAGGACTTATGGATTGTTTAATACCATTTTTCAATGTCCAATGTTTTCCTTCACGGTCAACCCATTCTTCACCTTCTGTTCGTTCTGGTTCTTTTTCGCTGACATACTGACTTACTACAACCTTGTCAGCATACTTGTTCATTTGACCACGAATTTTTTCAGTAACCCTTTTAAAATCTTTTTGTTTCATAAATAACCTATTCCTTTTAAACTTTTCCTTTTAAGAACTGTATTGCAGCTTTATATGCTGGATGTGATTTATCGTATGTTAGTGCAGATTGTAATGTGATTTCTTTTCCTGTCATTGGATTTCTAATCTTTTCACCATAGAACTGTTTAATAAAGTTTCTATCACCAACATCCGATGCAGCTGCACGACCAGAAGGTTCTTCTGGTGCTTGTTGTTGTGCAGCAGGTGTTCCAAATTTAAATGTTCCCAATATTTGATTAATTGGAGCAAATGCACCTGTAAATTTATATGGTTTTCCGTTGTATATAAAGACCAGACCTTCACTTGGAACCAACTTATCAATTCCAATTTGTTCTAGTCTTTCAAATTCTTGTTTTAATTTCTCGGCAGCATCCCCCAAATCTTGACCTTTTAATGCTTGTCTAACCTTTTCTAACTCACCTTCCAATTCTTTGGTTGCGCCTGGATTATTTGCACTTAAGAAATCTCTAATTCTGTTTAAGCTATCATTACCCACTCTTAAAAATAAGATTTCAAATGGTGCTCTGGCTTCTTTTTGTTTTTGTGGGAATACTTCGGTTTGATATTGAGCTAGCCACTTCTTCATTTCTGGTGGAAATGATGCTGCTTTCACCGACTTATCATCAAAAGCAAAACGATTGACCAATGCTTCCATTTGGTCAACATCTGCTTCTAATCCTGCACTATCTAACGATTGTTGTATTTCGTTTTCCCACCACTTTCTATAATATTCACTAACTGGTGTATTGTCATCAGCACCAATCATGTCACGCAAATTATCAATCTCTTCATGATATTGTTTTGATTTATCGGCCAATTCATGTGAAGCTTCATCACTAAATGAAATTACATGTGGACCTTGAATACCAAATACTTTTTGTTGTTGTTGACCAGCTTCTTTTACTTGGTCATTAAACACTGTTGCATCTTCTGGTCGTGTATCTGTCTTATTTCCATCTTCGTCATATGTAATTGAACCATGAAAAACCAATACTGCCTTTCCATAAGGTATTACATTTTGACTGTCTGGTAATATAATTTCTGTTGACATATAGGTTGACCCATTACCAAACATATTTTCCAATTGTTCTGGTGTTAGTTTAGATATTGCACTTTCTAAATCTTTAGCAGCACCAACAAAGGCTCTTTCTATACCACCCCTACCTTTAAATTTATCAATCATTCCTTTAACTGTCAAGGAGTTTTGACCACTATTTTTTACATGCCCTTTGTTTCTAGCAAATCTAACTTGACCATCAATGACGGTAAATGCAATATTTTGACCGTCTAGTTTCTCTGTCATTGGCGATTCATCACTCAACGAACCAACAAGACCTCTTGTTATCATGTCTTTATATTCACCAAAGGTCAATTCTATATCTTCATATGGATGCATCATGTGTCCAGCTGCACCACCTTCGTTTATCTTATCTCTTCCGTGGTCTTTCTTTGCCAATTTCCAATTACCATTCTGTGCACCATTTGGGTGATGGACATCGTGGTTTTTCATTTTTTCTTTACCATACTTTTTAATAGCTTTAGCACGGTCACGGTTTCTGGCTACTCTATCATCTACAGTTTTACGAAGATAAGCCTTTACTTTTTCTGGATGTCTCTTGTAATATTTTCTTACGCGTTCAGTAGAACTTTGTGCTTCTGAAGTATCTGCGTCTGGAGATGGGTCAGATGGCACATCTGGTGCTGGTTCTTCAACATCTGGTGTTTCTTGTTCGGGTTCGTCGTGTTGTGATGTTCTTAGAGCATAAACCAATGGATAATAAAACACACCCTTTTGATATGCTTTCTTGCATTTACGCTCTATTTCTTCGTATCCATCGGTTGGTTCAATACGACAATCTTTTTTATTAGCTTCACCAGTAATATATTGGTCAACCAAAGAATTATATTGGTTTATAAGTGCATTTTCTAATAATATAGGAGTAAATACTTCATTCATGGTTCCAGATTGGAACATTTTTCTTGCTAATTTATAAGCAGGATGGTCTTTATCATAATTTAATGCAGTTTTGACCAAGATATCCCGTCTTGTTTGTGGGTTTCTTACCTTTTTCATTAGAACGGTAGGGTCAATCTTTTTCTTAGAAGACTTATCACCATCTGCTGCTTTTTGAGATTGTTGTTTTTTCTGTGCTACCTTTTCTTTTGTCTTTTGTAATCCACTTTCAATACCACCCGTCATCATTTTAAAGACATTTGGGTCAAACTTACCATATAATTTCTTAAAGAAATCAATTTTATCTTGCATTTTTACAGAAGGATTACCCAAAGTATCTCTAATTCTGGTTGCGCTCATAACTGAGTCATCCATTTTAAAATTAGGAACAGTTATAAAGTATCCACCCTTACTATATGGTACGGTATCTTGTTCTTTATCATCATATTTTCTAAAATATTTACCACCAGCAAGTCTTTCCCCATCCTTTTCACCAACCGCAGTAATAAATTGGGTGTTTTCTGGGTCATGTTTTGAAAGAATTTCTTCTGGACGATAAGGGCTTTTGACTTGAACGATTCGTTCTGATGGAATACCGAACATAGAGTGCATGATTTCTTTCTTTCCGTGGAAATCAAATGGGTCTTTTTCGGTTGTTTCCTTTGGGTCACTAGTAGCAATGTACACATTTTCCTCGCCGAATTTGTCAACGAGTTGCTTATAAGCACTATAATGTCCTTTGTGGAAAGGTTGAAATCTTCCTGTATATATTGCAATTTTTTTCATGTTATCTACAGTTAAGTTTTATATAAATATCACCTATTGAACCGTTTCCCACTTGCCGATTGGACAACTAGAGGCAGCTAATTGTGTTTTCTTTTTCATAAAACACCCACATTCAGTACATCTAAAATTTTCTGTTAGATTTGGGCATTGTTCACAAATATTAAATCTTTCTATAGCCACATCTGCGGAAACCAATACAGGCAATCCTTTTCCTGCGGACTTAGCACTCTTCCACATATCTTTTGCAAAATTTCTTAACATTTTGCCTGTTGAAGGCAATTCATTTGATTTTTCAAAATCAAACATTTTTTCAGTTTTTTCTATTAAATCTATTTCGTCCTGTTTAAATGCCGCTTCGGTATATGAAGAACCATTCATCATTTTAGAAGTTATAACAATATCTTCTTCAAATCTTTGTATAATTTCTATACCAGAACGTAATAAAATTGGTTTTAAATGTTTTGGTTTAAAATAATACAAACATTCTGTCATTGGTCTTGGCCAAGGCATATCATTTATATCAAAACAAACTCGTAATACTTTTATTGGAATTTGACACTTTTGTATTAATGGTTGTAGTTCGTGTTCTAATCCGGTTTGGTGTTCATGACAATCTTCTGCTAAAACCAAAACTAAAATTAATTTGTCTTCATTTAAAATTACATTTTCCACATCTGATATCAATTGTTTCATATTATAACCTTTATATAATTTACATTAAATTCCACATATATTCGGACCATTGTTTACACATCCCGAAGCATTTAAACCTACCCAATAGTTTCCATCTTCCGCATAATCGTAGTTAACTGAATTGCTACATACTTGACACGGACTACCACTTTTAATTGTGAACAAACAATCACCCGAACTTAACCCACTAATACTAGTAGCACCGCTTGTTGTATATACTGTGTCAGACCCGCCGCTACAACCCACAGGAGTTGTATCTGTTAATAGTATATTAGTACTTCCCAAAGCTGTACACGTTGGACACGCGGTGGTTTGAAAATATATATGACCATATGTATTTCCAGTGCCATATGTCAATGTAGATTTTTTATCTGCACTATCACTTACTCTTTCATTTGTACCAGTTCCCCGTTCATCCCACAACGTTACTATGGTACAAACATATCTTTGATTAGGGTTTAATCCAGTTTGTTCATACGAAGTTTGGTCATCTATATACGCGCCGTTTGAATCACCACCAACCCCATCTGCAGTTGCATCTTGGTCGGCACAAGCTAAA
>Ga0222714_10002033_pt1 | contig 22084 bp, 14 predicted proteins | sample C33_3DmetaG_FD_165048 | JGI IMG/M metagenome (GOLD analysis project Ga0222714, IMG submission 165048) | Estuarine water microbial communities from San Francisco Bay, California, United States - C33_3D | ecosystem: Environmental > Aquatic > Marine > Unclassified | place: USA: California...
GTCATCATACGATCATACCTTGAGCAAAGCACTCGTACCCATCGGCACACGAAAGTTAAGCCTCAATGGGCCGAATTAGTATTGAGTGGGGAACCACTTGAGAATCCTTGGTGTCGTATGGTTTTTTGTTTTGGTGCGTGACGGTAGATATCCCCCACATTGTGCGTTGGATGTTCTTGTAGAACGGGACACATGGCGACGACGACGATGACGACGACGACGACGGAGGTGTTCCCTGCGACGAGCGTGGAGCGATTTTGTGCGTTGAATGGGGATTTACGCAAGATTGAAGCCGAACGAGACGAGCGAAGCGGCGTCATGCTCGCGGTGGATATTGGCGTTTTCGTGTTTCTCTTGCTCGGACCAATCGTGTCCATGATTCCAAAGATGCGCGGGCCGTGGGTTGTGGCGATTGAGCTCACGCTCGTGATTTCGATTGCGTTGTGGTGCGTGGAGTTTGGCGCTCGACGGGTGGTTTGGTTTACGTGCTGTGCGCGTGGGGTGATTTTGACGTTTGACAAGACGCACACGATTCGCGCGTGGGCGACGCAAAAGCCGATGTTTTTGGCGTACGCGTTTTTGTTCGTGCACGCGTTTGTGAATTACCTGGGGCTCGACCCGACGTTCACTCGGGGTGATTTAGCGGATGTTCTCACCGCGGTGCTGTCGATATTAGCCGTGTTGTTCGTGTTGCTGATGACGAAAAATTTGATTGATATCGAAGGCGCGAATTCGTTGCTCACGGTGAATATGTTTTTGTTCTTTTTCGACGACGCCGTGCTTCGCGAGCGCGGCTTTCACGTCACGTCGTTTCGGAATCTCGCACAATACATCTTGGTTGACCGTCCGAAATGCGTGAAGGAAGCGTCATCGAAGCAAGATGATGAATTTTCATGGAATGAAATTCACGCGTTGACAGAGGACGAATCGCCGGCACGAGACACGTACTTTTTTGACGGAATCCGCGTCGCTCTATTTTTACGACCGTACAGACATTTGAAATCTTAAACGACGCGCTATGACTATTATTTGTGCTAATCTTGAAGCGGCAACGTGCCGCAATCTATGATGCTAACTTGCCCGAGCGGACCGCCGCCCTCGGTTCCGACGGCGTCGCACGCGTCCACGACATCCATACCTTCAATCACGCGTCCGAACACGACGTTCTTGCCGTCTAAGCCCGGCGTCGGAACTTTTGTGATGATGAATTGCGATCCGTTGGTGTTCGGTCCGCGATTCGCCATGGATAAAGTCCCAGGCGCGTCGTGCGGAATCCCAAACGCTTCGTCCTCAAACGTCAATCCGTACACGCTTTCGCCGCCTTGACCATTCTGCAAAGTGAAATCGCCACCCTGCAATGCCAGCCCTTTCACGATGCGATGAAAACAATTACCTTTATACGTCAATGGTTTGCCGCTTATCGCACTCACCCCCTTCTCGCCGGTGCACAGCGCTCTAAAATTCTCCACAGTCTTTGGGACGTGAGCGCCAAACAACCCAAATACAATCCTCCCCGCGCGCTTTCCATTGATCGCCACGTCGAAGAAACACCTCGTCGTCACCGTGGTGTCTCCTGGCGCGGGCACGTCGCGCTCGAGCGTTAATCCCCAATCATCCGCGCGGTTAAGTTTTTCGAGCGTCACGCGCACCGTCGCCTCATCCTTGTCCCAAAAGCATCCATCCACGTCGACGGCGTGCGGAAAGTCACCTTCCAGCGCAACGTCATCCATGCCATCGACTATGACACGCATGCTACTTTTGAAAATGTTCACGCGCACGGCGTGTCGCGGCACATCGCGTGGAAGGGTGAGCGTGAGTACGACGTCGCGGCTGTCCCCGGCGGCTTTGAGCGCCACGTCGACGTCCGACGCGTGTCGAAGGAGCGATGTCGTCGTCGTCGAGCGGCGCTGGCAATGACGATGACGTGCATTGAGCGAGTTTGATACTGAAGACGCGACGCGCGAGGCGAGTGACATGATGACGCGTGCGCAAAAGTGCGGTAGTGTATTGTTACAAAGTGTCTCACACGACGAGCGCCGAGTACCTGTCCGCGGTACCATCCTCTTGCTTGTGTTTCTGCTGACGAATGTGCGCTAGAGTATTGGCGTAGGACTGTTCTACTTCACGTAGGGCGTTGACAGCGTCGCCGCGCGTTTCAGTGACGCTGACAAGCTCGGAATTAATCATATCCACAAGCGCTTGCAACGTGTCCACAGTGACCGCCGTGCATCCCTCTGGGGACTTGTCGTAAAAGTACAGATACTTGTTCAATATGCCGACATACAGCCCAAGGGCTTCGATGCGATGCGATGCGTTGCCTCCAAATGTATCGCGAACGGCGTTGGCAATCTTTACCGACTTTTTCAAACACGAAGCTACCGAGGCAGAATCCTTGACGGTGTCCGTCCAAAACAAGTGCGCGCACGTGTACGCGCCAACGCATTGGTCTGGTTTTTTTAGCAGTCGCGCACTGTATCCAGTGGTTTTGTGCACGAGCGATTCGCGACTTTCCGCACCAAAGACGTTGACTTTGTGCAGAGTACCGATGATGATGAAGAGCAAAGTGACTTGCTTTTTGGTGTCGGTGATGAATTCTTCGTAGAGCGTAAACGCGCGCTCGAAAAATTCATACGCGATAGACTCCAAGTTTGCCACCGCTGCGAGCTGTGCGGCTTCTAAATACAGCTTGAGCGCTTTTTCGTGTCTTTCAGCAATTTCAGTCAACGCGGTGATAGCTTTATGGACAAAGTGTAATGACTTTTTCAAACCAGGAGACTTGACTTCCATCGGCGTCGTAAACGAAATCGCCGCCGTTTTCTCATCCTCGGCGTTGGCGTCTGCGGGAACTTCAGTGTCTTCAGACACGGCGTTGTCGCCACTTGGTGGCGTGGACACCGCGCGTTCGGCGAGCACGATATCTCTACCGAGCGCGATTCCGGCAAATACCAATGCAGGAAACGTATAGCGCATCCGACGCGGTCCGCCCGCCATGAGAATGTCGTACGCCTGGTTTAACATTTGGAGTTGAATTTCGTAATCGTCCCCCGGTGCCTTGAATAAATGTACCACTCGAGCTACGATGGTTTGCTCCTCCGCCAATCGCGACGCGTTCTGTTTGTCTTCTATAAAGTTCCCCGACGCGATCGCTGCGTTTTCTTCCTCGGGGGCGCGGATGACGCAGTCAATGAATTTGTACAACACGTTGACTTGTGCCGTCGACGTGAGCGTGCTTCGATTCTTCACCAACGTCTGCACGATACCAAGCGCAATCTCGCGCTTTGATGCTTGTTCTAATAATTCCATCACCTTTGGGAACGAGTTCAGTGTCAACACTTTAGACACGTCGCATGTCTCCAACGGATCCGTCAGCAACACCGTGAGTTGCTTGACGGCGTCGGCGTCGACGATGGGCACTTTGCTCTCCAACGACTCTGCGAGCGCGAGTAGAATGTCATCTAATGTGCCAGCATCGGTAATCTGCAACTTCTTCGCGAAGGCCATGAGCGCAGCGTACATGCCGATGATTTCCTTCGCAGGAACGTCGTCGTGCGCCTCGATGACTGCCCGACAGCACTCGAAAGATTTAGGAAAGACGTTTGCGGCTTCAAACTCAACTTTTGCCTTGGGTGTTTCCTCGGCATACGTCAACAATCGTCCTAAGAGCGCATTCAAGATTGAACCAACGCGCACACTTGGTCGTAACATCGTTAGCGTCGCGAAGACTTCGGTAAACGTCGCCAAATGGTACTCATCGGGGAACACTTGAATCAACACGTCGAGCAAATACGGCTGCGCGAGCTCATCCTTACAGTTCACCACCTGTTCTAAAATACGTGGCAACACTCGCTCGCGGTACAGATCCAAATCCACGCCCTCGAGTTGCGCGATCGCCAATAAGTTCTTCCCGACTAAATCCCGTAACTCTTGACGTTCGCCTTCGCGGCGCGTTCGACCGCTCGCCGGCCCGACGTGCTGCATGCGCACCCAAAGCTTATTCATCTCTGTAAAGTTCTGCAACAAAAACTCCACGGCGTCATCTATACTCCCACCCTTGCCTTCATAGCGCGAGCCTTTATCTGGTAATAACGCCCTGCTCATCTGCGCCAAGTACGCGCGCAGGAATAACCCGTGAATAGGCTGCTGCACGCCTCGCGTCATTTCAACCAAATCCATCAACACGTCCCTCGCCCGTCCCTCCTCACTCTCCACATACGTCGCTCCCACTGTGATTAGCAAATACAACCGAGGTAGAATATTCCCCGCGTGCTGCACGAGCTCGTACAACTCCATGCACGATCGACCGTGCCGAGATTTATCCCCAAAAAAGCTCTTCAAATACGTCAACTCGTCGCTCGCGGCGATGTAGAGCTCGTAGTACTCGCGCGGGGCCAAAGCAATCGTTCGTAGCTCGCCGAGCATGAGTGACGCGTTCTTAAGCGCTTCGCGTAAATTATCGTCATCCTGCGCGGTGAATGGCACGACGGTCGAGGCGTCAGTCGACGGTAAACACCGAGTCGGGCGCTTTCGAGATCCAACAGAATCCGCGCGCAGACGCGAGCTCCGCAGCCGCACGCATCGTCACGAATCTCGCACGCACCACCGCACGCTTCATGTGATAGGCGTACTGCTTCACCATACTTTTCGCCTCTGTGTGTGTGTGCACGTCATCACCGCCGTCGTCAGTCGTCGTCAACATCACCGTCGCCAGCTCACGACAATCGATTACCAACCAATCCTTCTCACGCGCGCGAGAGCCGACGCGCGCGAGAGCCGACGCGAGTCGAGCGTCGCATCAATTTTGCACGCGTGCGTACCATCGAGCCAGCGCGTGGTGTCCGCGGCGTCGCCCGTCGCTGCGCGCGCGACGTCTCCCATATCAGCGTGTGGCGTTCTGTGGCGCGGCACTCTGTCGCGCGCGCGCCGCACGCCAGTCGTCGCGCGTAAGACATACCACGCGCCATGCACGCACTCAGTACGGTATCTTTTGTCGTTCCCGCGGCGCGCCGCGCGCGCGCCGTTCGCCCGCGCGGTGCGGCGCGGGCGCACGCGACGCCGATGGGTCTATCCGATGGGTCTATCGCGCGCGAGGCGCGAAGCGCGCGCGGTGAGGCGCTCGCGGCGCGAAATGCGCGCGCGCACCGCGCGGTGATTAAGACGCACGAGACGTCGCGCGCGAGCGTGGTGACGTGCGCGTCGAGCGGCGCGGCTACGGTGCCGGGAGGTTCAGACGCGAGCTCGAGCGGCGTGAGCTTGGGCTCGAGGATCCGCGCTATAGCCTTCTTCGCCACGTCGTTTACGCTCGCTATTCCGCTTATTTGCATCATGGCATTGATGTTTCCGTTTTGCTGGGTGTTTGATCGCACGCGACGCAGTGCGTTGAGCTTTGTGAACGACGTTTGGGCGACGGTGTCGACGTCGTTGTTCTTCCCAGTAAAGGTCAGCGGTCGAGAGAACTTACCGCCAGCCAACAAGGCTGCGGTATACGTGGCGAATCACGCGAGTTTCATGGATATCTATTCTATGTTTCACTTGCGCCGACCGTTCAAGTTTATTTCGAAGACGAGCAACTTTTTGATTCCAGTCATCGGCTGGTCGATGTTTCTCACCGGTCACGTGCCGCTCAAGCGTATGGAGCGTCGTTCACAAATGGAGACTTTGAAGAAGTGTCGCGACATGTTGGCAGATGGTGGTTCAGTATTGTTTTTCCCTGAAGGTACGAGAAGCGTCGACGGTACCATGGCGCCGTTTAAGAAGGGTGCGTTTAGCGTCGCCGCCAAGGAAAACGTCCCAGTCATTCCGGTCACCATCGTTGGCGCGCACGAAGCCATGGCGAGTGGTAAAGAGTACGCATTGAACAATGGCGGTATTAAGGTCATCGTTCACCCAGCGATTCAATCCACAGACGCCGATGAGCTTTGCGCTCAGGCGGAAAAGATCATCAAGGAAAGCTTGGTGAACGAGTCGTAGTCAAAAGTCGCGTCGACGTAATAACGACGCCAGCTTGTCCGTCTGTCATCGAGCTCGCATTTCTTGTAGTACAATTCATGACACATATAATAATATTCGCGCGCATGCGCAAATCGAACCACATTACGCCACGCGTCGCGCGACATCGAATCGCGCTTTGGCTCGTTTCGTCGCTTTTTCGGCCCTGAAACCTCAAAACCAACGAGCTCACGCACCGAAACGCCATTCGCGGTCGCGACTCACTCGCGCACGCGCGCGCGGCATCGGCGCCATGTCACTCGCGCTGCGACTGCGCGATTACGCCTCGGTCGCCGTCGATGTCGTCCATGCGCTCGCGCCAGTATCGCTGGCGCTCGCGCTGCTCGTCGTCGCCCTGGTGTCAGCTTTAGCCCGCGTGTGCCACGCGCGCGCGACGCTCGCGCGCGCTGGCGTAGGCGCCGTGCCTTGGAGACCAAAGATGTTATGGACGGTGTACCAAAAGTCTGCGCGTTCGCTGCTCGCGCGGGTGGAAGGGAGGTTTGCGAAGACGACGCTAGGCGACGGCGGCGGCCGACGGGCATTCGGCGCCGTCGTCGGGACGTGTCCATTCGTGCACATAGGCGAGGCAAAGTTAGCGAGGGATGCGTTGCGAGGGACGACGACTAAGGCGCCGTTGTACCACGCGTTTGAGGCGTTTTCGGGGACGGGGATATTCACGGCGGAGGGCGGCGACTGGGAACGCAAGCGCGCGGAGGTTTTACGCGCGTTCGCCGTCGTAGGATTAGCGCCGCTGCGCGACCGTGCGGTTGATGAATCAAAACGCATCGTAGATGAATTGAAGAGCGCGCTGAAGCTGGTGACGAATGATGGCATGGAGGTCTTGATGTTACCGGCGTTGCAACGTTTGGCGTTGCGCGTAACTTTTGGATATCTCACCGGGAAATCCCTCGATGAGGCGTGTGATGAGATTGGGCGAGATCGAATCGCGTGTGAAGCGGAATATCTTGCCGCGGCGACGACGTTGCGGCACTTGATTCCCGCGCGCGCGCGCAGTATTTGGATTTTTAGTGATTTATTGTACGGCTTGACTCCCGTCGGCCGCTTAGAAGCGCGCAACATTCGGGCTACGCGTTCGCTTTCGAGTTTAGCGCTTCGAGTAGCGAAGGACGATTCTCCGCTCGGGATATTACGCCAAGGTGAGGCGCATCTTCGGGAACGTGCGGTGGATGTAGATGGCGACAAGTTCCCCAAAGGGTTACTCGATGAAGCGACGACATTGTTATTCGCCGGACACGATACGCAAAGTGCGACGCTCTCGTGGGGACTCTTGCGCCTCGTCGACCATGTTAATATTCAGAATGACCTCCGCGCGAGTTTGAAGGATGGATTAGTCGTGGAGGCGCTTGGCTTACGTGCGAACATTAAACCGCCGAAGAAGAAGTTGAGCGGCGCGGCGACGACCCCAGCGTGGGCGACATCGGCGTTTGCGCCTACGCTGGAGTCTGTCATTCGCGAAACGCTTCGTTTGCATCCCGTCGCGCCACTTGTGGTTCGAATGCTCACGTCGAACGTCAAAAGCGACGGGATGAAAATCTCTCGAGGCTGCGCCGTCGGCGTGTGGTTGAGCTCGGTTCATCGAGACCCGGCGGTATGGGATGACGCTGAAGCGTTCAAACCGAAGCGTTGGCTCGATGCATCTCTACACATGCGTTCAGCATCCGTTGAAAGCGTGAGCGATGAAGCTAACGGATCGAGTAACAATAGCCCGAATGGGAAGGAGGATCACAAACGCGGCGCCGAGCGCGGATTAAAGCGCAAGGGAGTGGGTTACATGCCCTTTGCGCACGGGCCGCGTTCGTGTGTGGGTCAGCATTTGGCGCAAGTTACCATGCGAGTTGCGCTCGCACACTTGATAGAGGCGTTTGAATTCAGCGCCTCGGTCACGACGGACGCCGCCACACCTTCAGTCGGTTTCACCGTCACGCCAGCCACTGGCGCGCCAATGACGCTTCGCAACGCGCCATGATTAAGAACGAACGCAGCGTTAAATTTGTGAACATAACAATAACTAGGCTAGGAAAAACAAACGATCTTCACTCGCAATCGATCCCAGCTTCACGCAAACGACGCCGCAGCTCGACAAATTTTTTCGGCGTCGTCGGATACAATGCGGATAACGCGTCGATATCCGAATACGTCACCCCACCCTCATCCGCCTTAATCTTCGCGTCGTGGTACCTCACGCGTCCATTAATCTCTTGCGACATTCTCCCACCGCCGTACTTCGCGTCTCCACGCTTCGGTGCGCTCCACGGTCCGATCAAGTACCACCGACTCTCGGCGTCCTCCGCCCAGTACAAGTCGGAGCAATCGATTCCACGTTCAACCGCCATAGCCGTCCCGCGTTCGACGTCGCTCCCTTGCTTAGCCTTACCCAACCCTAACGCCGCCACGCGCACGCCGAGGACGATGAGCCCAGCCTTGGCGGCAGAGTCCACGCTCACAATGTCACCCAAACCGTTCGCGGCATCCGCGACAGCGCGCACTCGAGGAAATCTGCGATGCGGCGCCCGCGCCCGCCGCCGATCGACGACGGCGGCGCGAACGTGTACGTTGTGCGCCGCTCGCACCCGCGCGCACGACATCGCGCACATCGCCACGTCGATGCTGCGCACCGGCGAGTGGCGCGCCACTAATCAGCGCATCGCCCGCACCGACATGGTTTTGTACTTCACGCCCGCGGGCGGCGAGCAGAGCGGACACGTCGTCTACGTCGGTGCGGATAAACACGAGAACGAGCATCTCATCAAATGGGGCCTGCCGCACGACGTGTGGTTTCACGTGGATAAGATGAGCTCGGCGCACGTGTACTTGCGGTTGTCCCCTGGACAAGGCATGGAGGACATTACCGCGGAGGAGTTGGAGGATTGTGCGCAGTTGGTGAAGGCGAATTCGATCGCGGGGAATAAGATGAATGATATTAGTGTGATTTATACGCCGTGGGAGAATTTGCTGAAGCGTTCGGATATGGATGTGGGGCAGGTGAGCTTCAAGGATGACAAAAACGTGGGGAAGACGCGAGTGAAGACGCGAAAGAATGAAATTGTGAATCGATTGAATAAGACAAAGGAGGAAAAGTTTCCTGATCTTCAGGCTGAACGTGAGGCGTTTGATGCGAGCGTACGCGAGGAGAAGAAGCAGGCGTATCGATTGGCGGAAAATGCGAGATTGGAGGAGGAAAGGGCGAGAGAGGCGGAGCGCGACGCGAGAGACTACAAGCACATCATGAAGGAGGAAAGCATGATGTCGAATAAGGAAGCGGCGAAAAAGTACGCGTCGGTGTCCGATGCTGAAGATGATTTTATGTAACTCGTGACGGCGTTTGTGCGAGGTGTGGTGATTTTGAGTGTTGATAGGTGGCTAAACGCGACTTCGACGCTCGTAGTATTTTGTAGTACCCGCGTAGCGGCGACTGAGAACGTTTGTCGATCAAACGTCAGTTTAATAATAGTGAATTGTTGATGTCGTGTTTTTTTTGTTATTTTCTCTTCTTTTCTCATTACTCGTATAACTATGCAGCGAACCTGGAGCTAAGGGTGGTTCTTGAGTACACGGCGAGACCAACCTTGGTGATAACGCGGTTGGATTTGGGTTTGCGGGAAGACGCGGCGGCGAGTCATGCGACGTGATGACACACTGCGCGCCTGTGTTTGAGCGCGCGCGAACTTAGATAAGATCCGCAACGTTGCTCGGGAGTTCCTCGATGACCGTTTGGTAGAAACGTTGGATGTCTTGGAGGAGACGTTCATCTTCGGCGGTGACAAAGTTGATGGAGACACCCTTACGACCGAAACGACCGGAACGACCGATACGGTGCAAGTAGTTTTCAGGCTGGGTCGGCAAGTCATAGTTGATGACCAAAGAAACTTGTTGGACGTCGATACCACGAGCGAGCAAATCGGTGGTGATCAACACACGGGAAGAACCAGAGCGGAACTCGCGCATAATGACGTCACGAGTGTTTTGGTCCATGTCACCGTGCGTGGCGGACACGGTGAAATCGCGGGCGCGCATGTTATCGGTGAGCCAGTCGACCTTACGACGGGTGTTCGCGAAGATAACGGATTGCGTAATCGCGAGGGTTTCGTACAAGTCACACAAAGTGTCCAACTTCCATTGTTCCTTGTCGACGTTGACGTAGAACTGCTTGATACCTTCAAGCGTAAGTTCGTCGCGCTTGACCAAAATGCGCACCGGCTTGGTCATGAACTTACGGGTAATCTCGAGCGCCTCTGGCGGAAGCGTCGCGGAGAAAACACCAACTTGGATCTTCGGCGGCAACAACGTGAAGATGTCGTAAATTTGATCCTTGAAACCGCGGGAAAGCATTTCATCGGCTTCATCGAGAGCGAAAATCTTGATAGAATCGCTCTTCAACGCGCGGCGGCGAAGCATATCGTACACGCGACCCGGGGTACCAACAATGACGTGCACACCGGCTTGGAGGATGCGGGTGTCTTCACGCACAGAGGTACCACCGACGCACGCGTGGCACTTGACTTGAAGGTAGTCGCCCAACGCGCGCATAACCTTTTCGATTTGCTGCGCCAATTCACGCGTCGGCGCCAAAACGAGCGCTTGGCACTCTTGGATGGAATAATCCAAGCTTTGCAAGATACCAGCGCAGAAAGTCGCCGTCTTACCAGTACCGGATTGCGCCTGTTGAATAACGTCGAGACCCTTGGAGAACGGCACGATACCGCGTTGCTGAATCGCAGACGGCTTTTCAAAACCGTACGCGTAAATACCACGCAACAAGTTTTCATGCAAGTTCATCGTATCAAACGATTCGTGAACTTCCGTCCATTCCGTAATCGTAAATTCCCCATCCTTGTCATCCTTGAGGAGTTCCTCCATCCCGCGATCGTAGTTCGCGTCATCAAATCCACCTTCTCCAGACATGTTGAAGGACTATTCGCGCGCGCACACACACATCGTCAGTCACCGCGATCACACACCTACCCCACCATACACTTTCTCACGCGTTCCTCGCCCTCACGCGGCGAATACCCCCACGCGCCCCACCGCCAGGGGCGAAAGATCATCCGCAATCCATCACCCAGCATCATCACGCGATCGCGCCGCCAAGCCCACCCCGCGCACACCATCCGCGCGCGCCCCGCGCCCGCGACCGCGCGCACGCGCGCGCCGCCGCGCACCACGCGCGGTCGTATTCCACACCACCCAATTCGCGCGTGCGCGCCACCATTCGCGACGTCCCGTCGTCACCACCACCGCGAGAATCATCCCAGATGTCCCGCGCGCCGCCAACCTCGCATCGCATCCGCGCGCGCGATTTGACCCGCATCGCATCGCGCGCGTGCGCGACACCGCGACCGCGCGAACGCACGCAACGAAAAAAAAACGTCTACGTAGACGTACCTCGGGTGTGCGTGTGTGGGTGCGGTGTGTGTGCGTAAGAAGGCGTCGTGCGTCGAAACGCGACTGTGTGGCGCATCGCGACGCATCGAGGGCCTCGTCTCCCGCCAGTCGAGGGGGGGTCGCCCCGTGGTCGTGATTGGTCGATTGCACGAAAATTTATCTATTCCGACGTCCAACCTCGGGGTTTTGACGTAGTGTGCGTCGACTCGGGGGAGATCGCGCGTGCGATGGGTGTAGAGTATGGGGTGATGATCGGGGATACATCGCCCGACGCGCGACACAGTACGACGCGCGCCATCGTGATGATGATGATGACGTCGTCGGTGCCGTCGGCGGCGACGCTGCGCGCGCGGTCGTCGGCGGCGATGCGCGGTGGTGGTCGTCGCGGTGGTGCCGGTGCGCGCGTGGCGCGTCGTCCGGGCGGTGGCGGTCGGCGCGCCGGTGGCGACGGCGCCGGTGGTGGACGGCGCGCGAGGAGGCGGATGACGATGCGCGGCGCGCCTCGAGCGCTGTTTACTGGGCTCGTGCAAGGTAAGGCGCGCGTGGAGGCGTTCGAGACGCTCGATGGCGAGTTTGCGAGGTTAACGCTTGGGTTTCCTAGCGGGACGTTGGATGGTATACGCATCGGGGCGTCGGTGGCGGTGAATGGGACGTGTTTGACGGTGACGCGCGTGGACGGGGTTGACGCGTGCGTGGGCTCGAGCGCGTCGAAGACGGCGAGTTTTGATTTGATTGTCGAGACTTTGCGAGCGACGAATTTGGGCAAGTTACAAGTTGGTGGTGAGGTGAATTATGAGCGATCGGCGCGCGTGGGGGATGAAATTGGTGGTCACACGGTGTCGGGACACGTGCACTGCACGGCGGCGATAACCGCCGTGGAGGACACCGAGCACAATCGCAAGGTTGTGTTCAAGCTCAGCGATGTGGGGTTGATCAAATACGTGCTTCCGAAAGGATTTATCTCTGTCGATGGATGTAGCTTAACCGTGGGCGAGGTGAACAAAGCCACTGGGGAATTCAACGTGTGGCTCATTCCCGAAACGTTGCGCGTCACGGTGCTCGGAAACAAGTCGGTGGGCGACGACGTCAACCTCGAAATCGAGTCGCAAACGCAAGTCATCGTCGATACCATCGAGCGTTACATGGCTGAACGTGGGATGTAGCTAATTTATCTTTCATAGTATTTCAATAACCAGTACAGTACGTAATAGTAAGGTTTCATTCGCCCTCGGCTAACTCTCGTCAAAAATTCAAGTCTTTGGTGGTTTGTTGCTAAACTCTACCCTTTTCCTCAATTCAAAATCCCCTTCATGTGTCGCACACCGCACGCATTACATAAAGTCTTCTTCCCTTCCGGTCCCATGCGCCACTGCGGGGTTTTCACCGTCCCGCAGTGCAAGCACCCGCGTCGTTGTCGTTTACCGTCGACTGAGACGTACGCGTCGGCGACGCGCGACGTCTTGCCCGCCTTACCCGCCGGTTTCCTCGCGGCGCGACGACCGCTCACGCGATGATTCGCATCAGTAGCATGGGGGCGACTACGTTTGACGCCTCGCTTACGCTGGCTGTGCACGGCGACGTGGTCGCCGTCTGACTCCTCGGCGTCGCTCGACGAGCGCATCGCCGCGCTATCCTCCAAGAGCGCCGCCGGCCGAAACGCGCACAAACGTTCGTCGTCGTCTTCATCGTCATCGTCCTCGTCGTCGTCGTCGTCGTCAATCAAATCACTCGCGATTTTAAACACACGACCGTCGGCGGCGGTGACAAAAGAGTCGTGAGCGGATTCATTCGTAAACGCCGACATCGTCGGTTTCGCGAGCGCGGGTGCCGACAACGCCGATTTAATCGTCGCCTCGCGTCTCGCGCGTTCCGACATCTCAGACGCTTCCCACGCGAGTTCTCGCGCGCGACGCGTGCGTTCGACGTGTTCAGGTTCACGAATAAAACGCACGGGCGACGGCGGCGTGGACATCCAATCCATATCGTGTTCTAAAAATGTCGATCCCAAACCAAACGCGTCCGCGACGACGTCGTCATCCTCGGCGTCGCTCCCGGCGCTCGCCACGCACCGCGGACGCTCAATCCATTCCGGCGCGATGAACGGTACGGTTTCCTCAGCATCATAGCATTCATGCGCATCAAATGCCGCGGTGATATCGCGTGGAAGCGAAGGTAAAGAATGTAACGCAAACAAAGCCTGTGAAAAAGCGCGCGCGAAGTACGCGTACGGCGTCAATCCGTCGCTCAAAACGAGGCACCTGGCGAGAATATACTCGCGCGCGCGCGCGAGCGACTCGGATGCGTCGCGCGTCGTCGTCGCGCACGCATCCGAGTCCACACGAACACACATACGACAAAGAAAACACACACACACGCACGCACACGTACCTCATCAAACGCCAAAGGCGCGCCTTCGTACGCCTCGACCGCGTCATCCGTCGCGCGCGCCCGACGCGACGCGACGTCGCGCGCGCCTCCGCCCGTCGCCTCCACCGCGCGCGCCCCCGCCGTCGCCGCCGCCGCCGCCGCATCCGCGCGCACATCACCCCCACCATCACCATCATCATCATCCCCGAACGCCATCCAACACGTCACGTCATGCACGCCGCCATCCGCGACGCGCGCCGTCCCGTCGTCATCCTCGGTGCCCACCTCTCGCGGTCCCAGACGCCCCATCGCCGTCGCGCTGTCCGAACCTTCCGCGCGCGCCCGCGCGACGCGCGACGCCTCCCTCGATCGACGCGCGCGCAAAACCGTCGCACAAAATTCACCCGACGCGGTCGCGCCGCGACGTCGCGCGGCGGTATCGCCTCGCGCGCGCATCGTCGCCGCGCGCGCGCGTCGTTGACCGACGCGCGCCACCTCCGCGTCGTCGTCGTCGTCGCCATCCGCGCGCGACGACGACGACGACGACGCGCGCCTCGTCGTCATCGACGGCGACGACGACGACGAATGCTTCGCGCGCGTCGTCCCACGCCGCGCGCGACGTCGCATCGCCGCCGTCGCCGTCGCCGTCGCCGTCGTCCCGCCTTTTTCGTCGCGATTCGCATCGTCGTCATCCGTCATCGCCGTCGTCGTCGTCGTCGTCGTCTCGCCCCGGCGACTCGCCGCGCGTCGACGCGCGCTCGTGCGAACCATACCGGCACAGACGCGCACACAAAAAAACACACACACCCGACGCCCGCCCGCGTCGCCGTCCGTCGTCGTCGTCTGTCGCACCCATCGCACCACCCATCCCTCGTCGTTCGGAAGGTCGTCGACGTCGCGGTCGTCGTTCCGTCCGGTCGTCCGTTCGTTCGTTCGTTCGCGCGCGCGGTTTTGGCGGGAAAACGCGCGATTGACCAATCGCGACCACGCGCGGCGGTCCCCTCCATGGCGGCGACCGAAAACGACCGAAAACGACCGAATCGGCGATAACGTCGGGAAAACGCTCGCGAAACGGCGCGTGCTTGGCGCGTGGTCGTGTAGTCGGTGGACGGGTATATTCGGACACACGGCGTCGGCGTGGGGTTTTGTGTGTACGTGGTGTATGGGTCGTATATAGTATAGGGTGGTGTATGGGTATGTGATGTGTCACGTGTGTGATGTGGGCGATCTCGCGCGTACTGAAGCGAGGTTTTCGTGAGTACGGTCGCGACGGACGACGACCGACGGACGAACGAACGCATGGAGGGCGCGGCGCGTGCGTGATGATTGTGGATGACGACGAATGATGGCGATGTGGTGCGGCATTGGTTGGCGGAGCACCGCCGAGTGCGCGCGCGACGCCCGAGCCGGCGGGTGTTCGTTCGTATCGTTCGTTCGTTTCGTTTCGTATCGGTCGTGTCGCGTCGGTCGTACCGACGCCGCGCGTTGGCGGCGACGCACATCAGGCGCTCGGTCGCGGTCGCGGTCGTGGGAAAGAAAACCTGCGCGGGAGGAGGATCGAATCGCAACCGGCTTTGCGCGCGCGTCACGGGCGCGAAGCGAGGGTGGAGTGCGTGCGCGCTACGTGTGGGAGGTGTGTGCGCGTCGAGCGTGCGTCGAGCGAGACGGACGTGGGGCACCGAGCGCGGCGTGAGAGGGGCGGAAGAGACGCGAACGATCGTCGATCTGTGATCTTTCTTTGCCCGCGCGCGGTCGGTGGGTTTGGTGCGTCGACGTCGAGGTTGCTGGCGCGATGGGTGACGGGTCGAGTAAAGGTGATGTGAACGCGATGCGGTTGGCGTCTGTGGCGTCCACGGCGGAGGCGTTAGAGGAGCTTGGGTACGCGTGCGCGTTCGCGAAGGATGGCTTGGTTGAAATTCTAGGGAAATTGCCAAAGTTGGACGACGTGGGGTTAGCCAAGGTGATTGGCATGATTGCGCGCACGCATACGGGTTTAGAGAGCGGCACGGGTGAGCGGAACTTGGTGGCGCTCGCGAAGAGTGCGGGGATCGCGGTTCCGTCGGCTGAAGCATTACGATCGTCGACGTGGAACGTGGATGTCGTCGTAGACGCCGTGTCGCAGTGCTACAAGGATTTAAGCTGGGAGAGCGCGTTGGATAGGCTGGACCAGCCCGAGTTTGGGTGTCCGGATGCGCGCTCGTTTCAGCTGCTGTGTGATATGTACTCCAGAGCGACTGGGAAGAGTTTCCCGGCCAAGGCGCTGTGCGCATCGCCGTGGGCAAAGAATCAGGAGGGGCAAATCGCCGCGTTGAGACAACTCGCGGCGGCGAATAGAGAGGCGTGCGACTGGGGTAACTTGAGACATATTGATGTAGAGGGTACGCAACAAGGTGCTTGGGCGTGCTTGGATTTGATGGCTACGTTGTGCTCGTTGAGCGAGACGGGGCACAGAGACGTGGCGCGCGGCGTGTTGGAGCCGGGCGCGCAGCGCGCTCCGGAAACCGTGTGCATCACCCTCGCGCAGGCGAGTGACGAACACAACGCGCTCGCGCGTGATGCGTTTGGAGCTTTGCTTCCCCCTTACGTCGCCACGTCGCACCCAAAATCTGGGTTGGTGTTGCGCAACGTGTGGGGACGTCACTCGGTGGCGGTGATTCGCGCCATGGTTGACGCGCACACGTCCTCACCAGCGGCGGCGGAGCGTATTTTTGACGTGTGTCAGGAGCTTAACGCCTTGCAAGTAGTGATCGACCGATCGCCATTCCCTTTAGCTATCGAAATGGTTTCCATCGCCTCGAAAAGAGTTGGTTTGAACTTGGAGCAATGGTTGCAAGAGAAAATCAAGGCGAATGGTGGCGCCTTTGTGAGCGCGTGCATGCGATTCTTGCGCGCGCGGGCGACTCAAGAGGGTGGCGACAAGGGTAACATGCCGTTATCCGTTGAAGTTGTCCAAAGTTTCTTAAAAGTCTTACAAGGTGCGGCGCCGAACATGCCACCAGACTTGCAAGCAGAGTTGCGACAACTCATTGCGCAAATTTCGGCGTCACCGAATACGCGTCAAGCGCCCATGGCGGCGGATGATTTGTCTGCGCAAGCGGGTACGGCGCAAGGCTTCAGCGCGGATGTTGAGGAAGAAGCGAACCGATATTTTCAGCGCGTGTATTCGATGCAACAGTCTATTGGTGAATTGGTTGAAATGTTGAGGGCATTTAGAGCGAGTCAAGTGCAGCGCGAGCGCGACATTTTTTCTTGCATGGTGCACAACTTGTTTGATGAGTACAAGTTTTTCCCCAAATACCCGGAGAAAGAACTTCGTATCACTGCCGTGTTGTTTGGGCAGCTCATTTTACACAATCTCGTGAGCAACATCACGTTGGGCGTGGCGTTGCGATGCGTCTTGGACGCTCTTCGCAAGCCAAACGGCTCCAAGATGTTCGCCTTTGGCTCTGAGGCGCTCGAGCAGTTTAAGCGACGACTCACTGAGTGGCCGCAGTATTGTCAGCACTTGGCGCAGATTCCGCACTTGGCACAAGCGCATCCGGACTTGCTACCGTTATTCTCCAAGGGTAACGATCAAACCGTCGCGCTCGGCCGAAGCGAACCGAGCATGAATAATGCTGATGCGGACAGCCAGCTCGCCGCTGGCGTCGCTGGAATGCGACTTGGAAGCGATAGCGAAGGCAACAACCCACCTTTGCCGCGATCTTTGTCGTCTGCGATGAACTTTCCACCTCAACCGCCTGGCCCTCCGCCGGCGGGCGAAGCGGCTCCAGCGGGTGTTCCGGCGGCGAGTCGCCTCACGGCGAACCGCACATCGAGCACGCCGCAACTCGAGCGTGTGTCAAGTGGTGCGCAAATTCCATCTAGTGGCGGCGCCCCTAGTGGATTCGCCACGTCGTTGAATATTGACACTTTGGTCCAAGCCAACGCGCAAGAGATCAAGCAGCCAGACGCAGCCACCGTGGACAGAGTTCACTTCTTGGTGAATAACTTGTCCGCGGAAAGCATGGATGAAAAGGCGAAGGAAGTGAAGACTAGAGTCAGTGTTGACCTCTACGACTGGTTCGCCACGTATCTCGTGGTGAAACGGGCGTCGATCGAGCCTAATTATCACGCCCTCTACTTGGAGTTGCTCGACAAGATTGACGACAAGGCGTTGAACGCCGCGGTGATACAAGCCACTTACCGCAACATCAAAGTGCTCTTGTCCAGTGGTAAGGTTAAGACAAACAGTGGTGAGCGAAGTTTGTTGAAGAATCTCGGTTCTTGGCTCGGTCAACTCACGATTGCGAAGCGTAAACCCGTGTTGCAGCGTGACTTGGACGTCAAGGAGTTAATTTTGGAAAGCTATGAATCTGGTCGCATGATTGGCATCATCCCTTTCATCGCCAAAGTTCTCGAGCCTTGCAAAGATAACATAATCTTTCGTCCACCCAACCCTTGGACGATGGCTGTTTTATCTCTAATGTGCGAGATTTATAACGAGCGCGACTTGAAGTTGAACTTGAAGTTTGAGATGGAGCGTTTATTCAAGCACTTGGATGTGAACTTGAAGGAAATCGAGCCCTCTATGTTGCTCAACTCTCGCATGCGTGAACGACAAAATAACCCAGACTTTGTTTCTGACAAGAACTTTGCCGCGCCAGTGCCTTTGCAAGGTGCGTCTTCCGAAGGTTCTCTTCAACAACCTGGTATGGGCGTCGCTCGCGGCATGGACGAGGAGGAGAAGGTTCGTTTGCAAACGCAAAGTTTGGAAGGTGCGTTACCGAACATGCAAGCGCACGTTCGCGTGGCACCAGCTCCAAATTTGCCCGAATCGACTCGTGCGGCACTCGTGCGACTCCTCCCGGTGGCCTTGACGCAAGGTATCCGCGAGATTGTCGCCCCTGTTGTCGAGCGCTCGGTGACCATCGCGTGCAAGACTTCGCAAGAGTTGGTGCGTAAGGATTTCGCCACTGAACTTGACATCAACCGCGTCCGTAAGGCGGCACATCTTATGGTGTCGTCCCTTGCTGGATCTCTCGCGTTGGTAACTTGCCGCGAGCCTCTCAAGGCGAGCGTGGCGAATCAGCTCAGAGCTTTGTTGCAGCAATCTGGCGCCGGCGTGGGCTCGGAGGCGTCCGCCCTCGAAGCTGCGGTGCAAGCGGCGACGGTGGATAACCTTGAATTGGGTTGTGCACTCATCGAAAAGGCGGCGTCTGAAAAGGCTATTCGCGACATCGATGAATCGCTCGCCGCAGCGGCGATGGTGCGTCAAAAGCATCGCGAGGCTGGTATCAACCAACCCTTCTTTGACACCGCCGTCATGCAAGGTCGATATCCGGCGGCACTTCCCGAGTCTCTTCGACCGCGACCTGGGCAGTTGCCTACCGCAGCTCTTCGTATTTACGACGATTTTGCGCAACTTCCGCGTGTGCCGCCGCCGCCGCCCTCTGGCGCGCCGCCGGCGTTTGCTCGCCAGCCGTTTGGCGCGCCACAACCGCCGCCACCGCCCGTGGGTTATCCCGGTGGGATGCCGCCGCCACCGCCCCCTGGGGCGCCGCCACCGCTTCCACCGGATGCCCCCGCCGGTACCGCGGGTGAAGGCGTACCGTCACAACCGGATGGCTCGCAAGAAGTTGGCAAGGATGCCGCGAAGATGTCTGGCGCGCCGCCGCACGCGATTCCTGATCCAGCTGGTTTGCGCGAGAAGGTCGCCGCGCACTTTGACGAATGGGCTCGCGTCCAAGAGTTGCCTCCCACGGAAGCCGCTAGCGTTGCCTTCATGCAACGTCTCGTCGAATCGCGGTTGCTTGCTGAGGACACGCAAGAGCGCTTCTTGCGCATCTTGGTTGAACTCGCCGTCACGCACTGCCTCGGGAGCGAAGTCCCAGGTGCGACACCGCAAGCGACGTCGCAGCTCTCGTTCGCCGCGATTGATGCGTATGTTCGTCTCGTTACGCGATTGGTTCGCCGTAAAGAAGAAGCGTTGGCATCGCGACTGGCCTTCTTTGGTCGCGCCTTGGTTGCCGTCGTGCGCACAGCGATGCGAGACACGGATGAACGAAATGTGGCATTCAACGCCCGTCCGTACTTCCGCGCCCTCGCCGGTTTACTCAACGAGATGCACGCCCCGAATGATGCGTTGGATTCCTCCCACCCGCAAGTACTCGCCGCGTTTGCAAGTGCCTTCTTAGCGTTGCAACCGCTCCGCGTGCCGGGCTTTGCGTTTGCTTGGCTCGAACTGGTGTCGCACAGATGCTTCATGCCTCGTCTTTTGATCGATCACGAACAAAAAGGCTGGCCTTTGTTGCAGCGATTGCTGACAGCCATCTTGCGATTTATGGAGCCGCACCTTCGAACGGCAGACTTGACGGAACCGATCAAGTTGTTGTACAAGGGCATGCTCAGAATGTTCTTGGTCTTGTTGCACGATTTCCCAGAGTTTTTGTGCAATCATCACTTCAACTTTTGCGACATCATTCCGCCCAACTGCATTCAGTTGCGCAACTTGGTGTTGTCGGCGTATCCGCGCAACATGCGCTTACCCGATCCGTTCACGCCAAACTTGAAGGTTGATTTGTTGCCTGAAATTTCTCAGCCGCCGCGCATCAACGCCGACGCCGACCACGCTTTCCGCTCCTCGCCTTTGCGAGAAGATGTGGACACGTTCTTGAAGACACGCAAACCTGAAAACTTGGTGCAACACATCATCCATCGATTGACGCTCACCCCTGCGGCGGCGTTGACGGCGGGTACCAAGTACAACGTTCCGTTGTTGAATGCGTTTGTCTTGTACGTCGGCGTGCAAGCGATTCAAGCCAATCGCAGTAAGGACACTGCGAGCGGCATCGCACAGAGCGCGCCCATGGATTTATTCCAACAACTTGCGCAATCGCTCGATTTGGAGGGCCGTTACCTCTTCGTGAACGCGATTGCGAATCAGCTTCGATACCCGAACTGTCACACGCACTACTTTTCGTGCGTCGTCTTGTACTTGTTCTCCGAAGCCAAGTTTGGAATTGTCCAAGAACAAATCACTCGCGTTCTTCTCGAACGCTTGATCGTCAACCGTCCTCACCCATGGGGTTTGTTGATTACGTTCATTGAGTTGATTAAAAACCCGCGGTACAAGTTTTGGAGTCACTCGTTCACCAAGTGCTCTCCGGAAATCGAGCGACTGTTTGAATCCGTCGCTCGCTCGTGCCTGCCACCAGAAAATAAGGAAGGTGCGGTGCCTAAGCCGGTACCCGCCGCGACTTCTTAAGAGAGAAGGTCTCCTTCCCCTTTGTGTTACATATATTCTCCCCACGAAATGATGGTCCCCCACAGAAAAAAAGCCAAAAAAAGTTTAGAGCTAGAACTTGATAGGAAAAGGACGCGCATCGTTGAAATGAAAATCATCAAAAAAAATCTTAATACAATCGCGTCTACGACTACCGGCACTGGTACAAGGTTAAATATAGTATGTGTGTGTGTGTGTGTGTGTGTGTGTGTGTTGTCTACGGTGCGCTCGAGCGGTGATACTGCTTGAGCGGCACCTTTGTGGGCGACACGTCGAGGTGAAGCCACGTCGGCGGCGCCAGGTTCGCTTTAGAACGCGCGTCATCCGCGTATCTCATACCCGCGAGCGCCGAGCGCATGGGTGGAATCGCGGCTAATCGATCACACATTTGCACGTACCACTCATTCACCTCATCACACAACGGGTCTTCGCCGACGAACGCGTCGTCGCCAAATCGAGCTCGAAACCGCTCGCGTTCTTCGTTTGCGCGCCGACGAAGCGCGACGGCTTCGGCGTGCGCCATCTTTGCCCGCACGCGCGCGCGCTCGATCGCCACGCGCAATGCCATCTCCCCGCGCACATCCTCATCATCAACACCGTCGTGAACAGCCACATCGACGGCGTCAACACCGTCGTCGCCCGCGTCGTCGACGCCCGCCGCCCGTCGACGCGCCCGCCGCGCCTCCGCGAGCACCTCTCGTACCCGCGCGCCGTAATCCACTCCATCCACCACACCACGCACATCATCGCGCTCAACATCCGCACCAGGCACGACATCGTCATACATCGCCACGTCGTCGTCCTCCGCCGCATCCGTCGTCGTAAAATCAAGCGCCCGTCTCGTCGACGCCGTCCCGTCGTCCACCCGCCGACCGCCTTCACGCCCGCCTCCCGGTGACGTGTGCACGCGCCGCCGACCGTACCGACGACGCGCGCTATCCACATCATCATCATCATCATCATCATCACGCGACGCCAACGACGACGACGACGGTTTCACCATCGCCATCGCCATCGTCCTCGTCCCGACGACGACGACATCATCATCATCACCGTCATCATCAC
>Ga0222714_10002035_pt1 | contig 22071 bp, 26 predicted proteins | sample C33_3DmetaG_FD_165048 | JGI IMG/M metagenome (GOLD analysis project Ga0222714, IMG submission 165048) | Estuarine water microbial communities from San Francisco Bay, California, United States - C33_3D | ecosystem: Environmental > Aquatic > Marine > Unclassified | place: USA: California...
AGGCCAGATTAACGGCGGAAGAAGAGGCCCGAATAAAGGCTGAAGAAGAGGCCAGAATAAAGGCTGAAGAAGAGGCCAGAATAAAGGCGGAAGAAGAGGCCCGATTAAAGGCGGAAGATGATGCCCGATTAAAGGCTGAAGAAGAGGCCCGAATAAAGGCTGAAGAAGAGGCCCGAATAAAGGCTGAAGAAGAGGCCAAATTAGCACTTGAATTAGAGCAAAAATCTGAACCAAATATGGAAGAAGTATATGAAGAGCCATCAGTAAGCCCAGGAGAAAATTTGTTATCCGCTAATTTAGATTTAAGTAAAGCAACTGAAGAAATATCAGAAAATCCTGGTTCTGAAGAAGAAGTAATGCAAAAAATTGAGGAAGAAGAAATAGAAAATATTAATGTTTAGAACAAAAAAAATAAATACAGATTTGTAATTTCTTAAGGTATTATATAATGCCTCAAAAAATTAATATGTGTTTAACAACTAATAAAACTATTACTAGTAGTTCAATTATATCAAGTAATTCGATATTAAGACAAACAACTAGTAATACCTTATCAACACTTGGTAATTTAAAACAAATTTATATGAATAAAAATCCATCGTGTGGATGAGGCGGAAGAAGAAGGTAATTATATATAAATATATTGATTAGTTAGAACTTAATGTTCGGAATGACGGTTTTTATAAAATCATAAAAAAATAAAAACCTGAAAATATCTATTAAAATATATTTAATTAATATATAATGACCAATACCAACAAATATTATCCATACAATAATGTGAATAATAATCCTTCAGCAGGAAGTAGTCAATTTGTTATAAGACGATATGGAAGAAGTTATAACTCTACTAATATCTTTTTACCAAATTTACCAATGACATTTATTAAGAGCAATAATCGTTATTACAATCCTCATACTGCAATAGGGAGAGTAGGACAATCAAGCCAAGCAGGAAATTTAAATGCAGTCCGAAGAAGAGTTTAAGAAATAAAAAAAAATACTTAAAAATACAACATTAAATAAAATAATGACAAATAGAGTAGAGCAAATGAAACAGGTGCAAATGGAAGGTTTAGAATTATTTAAGAAAAAGAATCAAGATTATGGAGATGCATTTGCGGAATATGGAATGATAGGAGTATTAGTAAGAATGGGTGACAAAATAAAAAGACTACAATCCATTGAACAGAATAAAATAGCATTAGTAGATGATGAAAAAATGAGAGATACTTTGATTGATTTGCATAATTATGCAGGTATGGCTATAATGCTTTTAGATGAAAAGAAAGTAGATTAAAGATAATAAACATATTATTTATATGAATAATAAATTTATTGAATATGATAAAAAAATAAAACTAATATTAGTTGGTGATAGTAATGTAGGAAAGACTACTTTTTTTAATAAATTACGAGATGACGATTATTTAACTCTAACAACAACAACAATAGGAGTAGACTTTATGTCAATGAGAAAAAAATATAATAATGAAGAATTTAAAATATGTTTATGGGATACGGCAGGACAGGAAAGGTACAAGAGTGTTATAACCACTTATTTTAGAGAAATATGTGGAGTAATTTTGATGTTTGATTTAAGTAGATATGAAAGTTATATTAATTTACAAAATTGGTTAAATATATTAGAGTATGCAAATAAATGTAATCACAATCACCCAATTTTATTAATAGGAAATAAATCGGATTTAAAAAATATAATTCCAAATGAAGAGTTAGAAAAATTTAAGCAGACTAAAAATGTAATTTATATAGAAATGAGTTGTATAAATACAAATAGACAGTCTTTAGAGAATTTACTTGATTTATTAATAAATAAAATATCTGAAATACCGCATGATTGTAAAGGGATTGTAAAATATAATAAAGAACAACGAACATATCTACAAAAACATAATACTGCAAAAAAAAATAATTGTTGTTAATTTATTTAGTTTTATAAATTTAAAAAAAAACTTGTAAAATTATATATGGAAACCATTAATTTAGATATAAATGATTATTCAGACAAAGAAATAGAAGATATATTAACATTAGAATACCCCTATCAAGCAGAAGATATTAAGAGTTCTAAAGTAAATCTGTTGAAAAAATTAACACAAGATAATGCGGTTGACTCTTCGACAAAAAGAAAAATAGAGAATTTTTTAGATGCAGCATCTAATCGTTTAATAAAAATAATATCATCTGCTATAAAGGAAAGTCATTATACAGGAAAATCAAAATTTAGTGAAATGAAAAATGACTTATATCAAGTGAATGATAATTTTATTATAAAAAATGATAGATTAAGAAAAGAAGCATATAGTTTACCATATGTTAAAGGTTTAAATATTGGAGATGATGGAGGAGCGCCTCCGGGTATAATTAATCCCATAAAATATACTACTATAAAACGAGCTTTAAATATTGATTCAAGGTTTAGACCGAATTATTATCAGACTTCTTCTTCAGATCAAAGAATAACTTTACCTTATAAATTTGAAAATGTTATTAATATGCGTTTAGCATCAATAGAAATTCCTTTAACTTATTATGCTGTTAGTAAAGCAAATGGTAATAATACAATAGTTATAGGTTGGAATATAGGTCCTAATAATATTCCTCAAAATGCAGTTAGAATAACCTTACCAGATGGAAATTATGAAACATTAATTAATTCCACTACAGGAGCTACATCAATCGAATCAGCTATAAATGCAGCATTAAGGGATCCAACCCAAGATGTATTATATCCTTTAGCAGGCACAGGTACACAATATACAATATCATCGGATCCAAGTTTTAGTTTAGTTTATACGGTTGATCATACTAGTGGAAGAAGTATATTTGCAGTTGATCCATCTGGTATCACTGATTTTTCCGGAGTTATTCACAGCGACCCTTATCATTTAAGATATAAAATATTTATGGGAGTAGATGGCTATGGAACTGATGCGCAATTTTTACAAAAGGATTTTGTATTAGATGCTTTACCATTTTATTTAGGTTGGCAATTAGGTTATAGGACAAATATCTATGATTCAGGACCTCCGTTTGATGTTTCTGGTGTTTTAGTTCCACCTTCTGCTGTTATATCTGAAGGTCTATGTTATATTAAAGGACCACAATATTTATTTTTAGCGATAGATGATTATAACAATAATGTAAATAATTATTATGTGTCTGCTTACACAGATTCAATTAATAATAATAATATCTTAGCTAGAATTAATTTAGCTTCCATTCAACAATCTAATGGTGTTTATCAAACTGGTGAAGATGATGGATTTTCAACACAAATTAATAGAAGTAGAAATTATTTTGGACCAGTTAATATTGAAAAACTTAGACTTACATTATATGATGAATATGGTAGAATTGTTAATTTAAATAATATGGACTGGTCTTGTGCTCTTATGTTTGAACAAGTATATGATGGAGGCCAAATGACATATTAGGATTAAATATATTTTAAATATATTTAAAAAGGACACCTTATAACATTATATAATGCCTGGTGCACTTAATACTCAAAGCGATAGAACAGTTCGTTATGAACAAAGATGTTTAAAGAAGAAATGTGATCAACAAAAAAAAGACCGTTCAGAAAGAGCAACTAAAAGGGAGGAAATAAGATGTGATATCTCAAAAGAGGTATCTACTCATATTACTAGCGAATGTGATAAAAAACTAAGAATGTCTTCAAGAATTAAAGGAAGTTCTTTTTCTAATTTTTTTTGAATGTGTTATGTTATAGTTATTTATTAATACTATATAATTTCTATCATTCACTTTTTTTATTGTTGTTATTTTATTATATTAATATAATATTCTATTAGCTATCTTGGTGTTTATTTTTATTTCCTTTTTTTTGTTGTTTTTGTGCATTTATATTTTTAAGATGATTTTCTTGTTCTTTTTCTTGGATTCTTATATGTTTTTGACTATATTTTCCATTAAATTCTTTATTTCTTCTTTCTTTATCCTTTTTAGTCTTACGAGGTTTGAATTTAAAATCCATATTAAATAAAATGTATATTAAAATTTATAAAAATTAATTAATTTCAATTTTTTTTTAATTACTTAAAAAATTGAAGTTTGAAATACTTATATGTAGATTAGTATTAAAATACTGTTACAGTAACTCAAGTTAATTAATTATGTCAGTTCAATCTTACTCTATTCTTATTCCTCATATCTTTATGAATATCCCTGTGAATAAGATTATAGAATCATTTGAGAAAATGGACTTAGGTAAGGTTGAAAAGATAGATAGTGTTATAAAAAAGTCTCGTGATGGCTATTATTATAGAATGGCCTTTATTCATTTTGAATATTGGAACATGAATAATATTGCAGCTGTTAATTTGCGTGAAAAAATTGAAAATCCAAATAAAGAAGCAAAATTAGTATATGATGATCCATGGTATTGGCTTTTACTTCCTAATAAATCACAACAAAAACATATTCATTCTGATTTTGAAAAACTTAAAAATTTATTTAAAACACAACTTCAAAAAATTGAAGACGAAGTAGATTGTATATATGAGGAACTTTACCAAAGGGAATATATCCCGATAGAAAATCAACCTGAATGGCTTAATAGTGATTCTTATAATTGTGCTCCGATTTATCCACTACACAGTTATGATGATGATTACTCTTTATCAAGTAAAGATAGTATGAATTATAACACAAAAATAGATGATGAATTAGAACAATATTACAAAGAGAAATATAATATACAAGATGAAAATTATGAAATAGAAGAACAATTGCATCTACCTCCAAGGAAATGGATGACTATAAATATTTGTGGCAATGCGTAAAAAAAAATATAGAGTAATATTAATGGGAGGTGGCATATTACCCGTATCAATTAAAAATAATAAAATCTATTTTTTATTTGGAAAAGAAAATGAATTAGATGATACTCCTGGATGGGCTGACTTTGGAGGTGGAAAAGAAGAAGGAGAATCTTCTTTAGACACTGCTACACGAGAAGGGTCAGAAGAAATAAATGGGTTCTTAGGCTCTGCAGAAAAAATAAGAGAAATTATAAAAAAAAATAAAGTAGTAACTATTCAATTTAAGGAATATACCACTTATGTTTTTTATATGGATTATGATGAAAAACTTCCTTATTATTATAAAAATAATTACGAGTTTTTCTCTCAATATTTACCTCATGTAAAACATAAAAAAGATAATGGATTACTTGAAAAAGCAAAAATTAAATGGTTCTCTTATGATGAACTTAAAAAAGAAAAAAAGGAATTCAGAAGTTTTTACCAAAATATCGTTGATTTAATAATAAAACAAGAAAAATTTATTACAAATAAACTCCGAAAAAAGAATACCAATAAAACACGAAGAGAGAAAATAAAAAGAAAAATAAAATCTACTTTAAAAAGTAAATAAATACAATTTAATTAAAAATATAATATGACATTTTTAGATATTTTATTAATAATTTTTGTGTTGTGTTGTGCTATTTTATTATTCATATTAACATTATATTTATGCAATTATACTATAAATTTATGTTTTAAAAAATCTACTGCACTAGAATCTTTATTAGATGAAAGTGAAAATTAAAATAAATATTAATATTATATGGCAAAATCTAATGGATATTTAAAATATTTACACGATCATAGTCTTCATTTATTTTCCCTTAAAACGGAAGAAAAAATAGCAATTGTTATGGGTATTTTAGCTTTAATACTTTTATTATATAAAATATTCAATGATATAATTCCCAATGTATATGAAGCAATTGTATTAAAAAAATATCAAAATATTGGTAGAATTTTCATATAGGTTAAAATGAGAGAAAATAAAAATTAATTAATATTAATGTCTGTTTTTAATATTAATTTAGAATCGAATTTAGAAGATAATTTCTCTCAACATCTCGATTATAACCCTGAATTGAAAGAGTTATATGGAGAAATCAATACTCCATTTTTCTTTATTAACAAAATGTTATCCATAATTCCAAGCGAAAAGTTTTCAAATAAAGATTATATATGGTTAGATGCTGGAGCTGGTCATGGAAATTATAGTTTATGTTTGTTTTTTATATTATTTAAATCACTTCAAGGAGTTATAGTGAATGAGGTAGAGAGAAAAGAACATATAATTAAAAATATGATTTATATGGTTGAATATAATAAGGATAATATTCCATTTTTAAGAGAGAAATTCGGGAGCAATGCAAATATAATAGAAGCTAATTATCTGGAATGGAAAACAAATTTAAAATTTGATTTTATAATTGGTAACCCTCCTTATAATTTTAATGGTGTAAAGAAAGTCCCTACAAAAAATAATGTTAATAAAAAAGAAGACGGAAAGACTATTTGGTGTGAATTTATTAAAAGGAATATCTCTCTACTAAATGAGAATGGTATTATGAATGTATTGATTCCCTCTATATGGATGAAACCTGATAAAGCTGGAATGTATGAATTATTATTAAAATATGATATTTCCAAGTTACATACTTTAAATGCAAATGAAACAAATAAAACATTTGGGTTTCATGTGCAAACACCAACATGCTATTTTTTATTAACAAAGAGAGAAAATGAAGGAAAAATAGAGTTGTTTGATTCTCTCAAAAATAATTATGAAACATTAATATTGAGAGAAAATATGCCCATTCCCCTTGATTTTCTCTCTATAGTTAATAAGTTTTTGAAAATAACAAATAAATACGGTAAATTAAATGTAATTAAAACCAATTTACCTAAAAAAGACACTCAATTAATTAATCATTTCTCTCCTCTATTTAAATTTGAGAATGTCAAAACAACCAAATTAGATAAAGAGAAACAACCATATTTGGAAATTAATTATAGTAATGAGCCTCTTATGTTCCATGGAGAACCTAAATTAATTATGGCTCATAAAATGTATGGATTTCCCTACTTAGATCATGAGGGTAAATATGGAATAAGCACGAGAGATAATTATATAATAAAAAATAAATCTATAAAACAGCTGGAATTAATTAAAGAATTTCTCTCTACTGAACTCATTCTATTTCTATTTGAGACAACCAGATACAGAATGAGATATTTGGAAAAGTATGTTTTTGAGTTTATTCCAGATTTCTCAAACATACCAGAAAAATTATTAAAAAATAAAAATATCTATGAATTAATAGGTATAAATCAGAAAGAGAAAGAGTTCATAGAGAGATATTACAAAATAAAATATAATTTCTTTTAATATAAATAAATTATGATATCATATATTAATGTTGGAATTATCATTATTATTTATGGCAGCAGGTAAATCATCTAGATTTGGAGGTGAACCAAAATTTTTAGCCGAAATTGGTCCAAATAAAGAAACATTATTTGAAATATCATTTCTTCAAATAAAAAAGTATATTCATATAAATCATATTCATTTGGTAGTTAATGAACAGAATATTAAAGACATTATAAATAAAGCATTAGAAATCAGATATAAATATAATGAATATTTTGAAATAACAGCTAATATACAAGAAATTCCTAGCTTTCGTGAAAAACCATGGGGAACAGGCGAGGCTGCAGCTTCCGCATGGTCATATATGAAAGGACCTTTTTTATTATTAAATAGTGATGACTTATATGATGAAAAAACATTTGAACAAATAAGTAAGGAATGTGATGAAAATAAGAATTATATAATAGGTTATGAGTTAGGAAAAACCTTGAAAAATAAAAATAAAGCAAATAGAGGATTTATAGAAGAAAAAGATGGGATAGTAAAAGTAATGAAAGAGAAATTGAATATAGAGAGAATGTATTATAATGAATCGGAATTAGAAAGTATATTTGTAAGTGTAAATTTATTTTTGTTACAACCTTCCATTTTAATGGGTTTATTGGAATTATCGGAAGATTTCAAGAGAGAAAATGATTCCAGTTTAATAGAAGAAGCTTTATTACCAGATTTTATAAATAAGATAATTAATAAAGATCAAATGGTTTTACATTTAATTAAAAGCAAAGGGGAATGGAATGGAATTACATTTAAATCAGATTTAGCACAAATAAAAAAAGAAATAAATATATAATGCATCAAATTCAATTTGAAATAATTAAAGAGAAAAAAGACAAGAGTAAATTAGAAAAATTTCAAAATAAAACATTAGAAAATAAATTATGGACACCAATTCTAATTCCAAAATGGCCAATAGAGAGAAATTATATGAAAATCAATCCAACTTTATATGATTTAAAAGAAATAAAAAAAGAAATATTTAATTTAAATGAAACTTGGATTAATAAAGATTTAATCACAAATAATTGGGAAAGTTTAACTTTAAAAAGTCAAAATGGAGAGGAACAATCTTTTTTAAAAAAAACCGATTTGTCTAACTACATTTATACCGATATTATTGAAAAACTTCCTTCTATTAAACAATTATTAGAAAATATCCCAACTGAAATTTATTTAGTTAGATTATTAAAACTAAAAAAAGGTGGAAAAATTAAATTTCATACTGACGAAGAAGTATTTAAAGAAAATAATAAAATTATAAGGGTTCATTTGCCAATCATTACGCATAAAGATGTAAAATTCCAAATAGGCTATCCATTACAAAAACCAGCTGAAGGTTTTAGTGTGTGGAATGCAGAAGTATTATATGAAACACATTTAGAAGAGGGATATTTTTGGTATACTAATGTGAATACTTTACATGCTGTAACAAATAATAGTCCAATTGATAGAATACATTTAGTATGTGATATGAAGCCATTTTTTAAAATTTAAGTTACTTAAAAAAAGGAACTGAGAAAAAGGCACTAAAATAAGTTATATAAATAAATATAATTTAATAAAAATATATAATTATGTTGGATATGTTTTCATTAGAAAATAGAAAATTACAACGTAGTCAATTTGTTCACTTTATAATAAAAATTTTAAACAAAACAAATATATCTAATAAAATTTGGGCATTTATTATTAAAGCTTGGCATTTTACATTCCCTTGGTATTTATTTTTTCTAGTTTTTATCCCAGGTAATTATTATTCTTGCTTATATAATTACATTTGTTTAATTATATTCTTACTATTATTCATTTATTTTAATGGATGTTTTATTAGCCATTTAGAATATAAATTATATAATAAAAATTATGTTAATATTATTGACCCTTATTTAGCTTTATTTAATATACCATTTAATAAAAAAACCAGATTTTATGCCACATTTGGGGTTGCTTTTTCATATTTTTTTGTGGTCAATATAGTTCTTTATTATAGATTTTTTAAAAAAAATTGATTAATGTATTTGATATTTATTTATTTACCATAAATGTCAAACAAGTTTATTGCCACCACTCGTTTTAATGACGAAACTTTTAATCAATATATTTCCTATAAAGATAAAATTAATACTCCAGGATGTATTTATGGCTCTCCTCTACGAATAAAAGAAAATATTCCCCTTGATGCACATATTTATGTTATTGAAATGAATAATTCAATAAATAAAATTCAAGGTATAGGTCTAATTGTTAATAAACATCATCCAGATAAATATTATAGAATCTATAATGATCAAGATTATAACCGTTATATTTATAAAGGCAAATACAGATTAGAAATTGCAAATATTCAAGATCCTTATTATAAAAAAGTAATTCATGTATTAGAACAATTATTATTTAAAGGTGAACGACATTGTAAAAGAGCTCAAGGAATTACAGAACTCCCATATTGGATTTTAAATAATAAACATCAATTTGATTTTATTAAATGTTTCAATAATTTATTTAATAAATATTTAAAATAATTTAATTTATATATATTAAATGTCTACTTCTATTGATTTAAATATTAATAATTATACCCAGGAAGATTTATTAGAATTATTTGATTTATCTGATACTCAAGATGTATCGTATGATGATATTATGAATGCTTCTAATCCTCTTATTACTAGATATACTTCCGAGGATAATTATGATTATGCTAATTTTTTTCAACAAGCACAAAATAAACTATTAGAAGATTTAGATTATGACAGCGATAATGATAATTCTAATATTCAAAATATCAATAACTCTCAATTAGGTAATTTATGGTCTAATCAATATCCTTCTCAACAACAAACTGACCCAAACCAAGCTAACAAAGTTACGGATCGCACACAACAAGTTAACATTTTTAATCAAAATGATAATTATGTTATGAATAAAAATCAATTAGGAGTCAATAATACTTACCAATTACCCGTTGCTCAAGGACAATTGAACCCTAATTTAAAAAATACTACTACTAGAATAGTTAATATTGATAGTCAATATCGTGAAAATATTATCCCTTTTGACCCTAATCCTGATGGCCCATCATCTCCCACTAATTTTACTCTTGATTTAACGGATATATTAAATAATACAATTAGTATTGAAGTAACTGCTTTTCAAATCCCTTATACTTGGTATTTAATAGATGCTAGTTACCAAGCTAATAATTGTTTTTTTGTAGATAATTCTATGGTATCTATATCAAGTGGTAACTATTCTAATACTGAACTGATACAAACTATTTCAGATGAATTATTATCGGTTGTACCAGGTATATCTATTTCTTTTAATTCTACTACAGGTAAAACTCAAATAACCAATAATACAGGAAGCCCTAAAACAATTACTTTTTATGATCCTTCCGGAATATTAGTTTGTGATTCTGTTTGTGGAATCACCTCCAAATTTAATAATAATTTGGGTTGGATACTTGGATTCCGTGGTAATATTAATTACCCATCTTCACAAGCAGCAACGAATCCTTTATATGGACAATTAGTTTATACCATAGCAACTGGTGCTAGTATTACATCGGAAGCATTATTAGATACATTTGGCCCAAAATACTTTTTGTTAATATTGGATGATTTTAATCAAAATCACTTAAATAAAGGTTTAGTTGGTATTACCCCTACACAAAAATATGCTGAAATTCCGTCCTACTGGAATACCAATCTTCAAATTGCACAAAATTGCGTGACTCCCACTTTTAATCATACTTCTGCCCCTTCTTATGTTCAAAATGCACCTAGAAAACTAACACAAGCCCAATTATATACACTTAATCAAACTACACAAGCTCGTGTTTCTACTAATAGAAATATGCTCACATCACCCACAACTACAGATGTTTTGGCATTAATTCCTTTAAGGTTAGCCAATAATTTGTCCCCGGGACAACAAATTATTGATGATTTTAATTTGGATGAAGCTAAAAGAGTCTATTTTGGACCTGTAGATATTGAAAGAATGAGAGTTAGATTGGTAAATGATAAAGGCTATACTGTTAATTTAAATGGTAATGACTGGAGCTTTACTTTAACATCTACCGCATTATACCAATATTAACTTTACAACTCTAAGGTAAAGCCCCTAGATATTTAAATCCTGGAACATATCCATTCCATATTACACCATTACTTATATCTTTTATCCAATTGTAATCGCATTTTAAACTTAAATGAGCAGCTGGATAAATAGCTGGACTTATTAATCCATTTTGAATACCTAGATATCGAAGAGCATATTTTTGATAATATTGTTTTTGATATGTTACATTTTGCAAATAGGCTAGTTCATTATATTTAAAACAATCTATTGAACTTCCTCCAATATCTGACCCTCTAGGATAAAATAATACTTTATATGGATCAACATATATTCCTCCTGCTTGGTTATTTGAAGCATCTGGCCAGCCATATGGAGGATACTGATAAGGAGCCTTTTGATCAATTGGATAAAATACTCTATTTATACCATCTGTAATATTAGCAGTTAAAGATTTCACTCCACTTAAATCAGTCACATATATACTTCCCTCCCACAAACTACCACCATTTGCTATTCCAAAAGCCAATGGATCGGCCAAATATTTACCCATTGTTACATCATACAACGATTCGTAATTTTTGGCACCTAATAGTTTTTGTCCTGTTGATGTTGTATATATATTACCAACATATGTTCCCTTATTTTTTCCAGATTTTGTTCTTTTAATTAATTTACCACCATTTTCAGCAACATTTATAGCTCCTTTAAAAATAGTTTTTTGACGTGTATATCTTGTATTTTCACCACTAGATAAATCTTGATTCGCTTTTCTAAACACATTCGTATATCCCATATATATATAATTTTCAAATATTTTATTTAAAAAAATGTTTACATTATTTTAAATTCATATTGTTTCATTTTATTTTTATTGATATTGTTTCATTTTTTTTACTAGTCTTTTCTTTATTTTTTTTTTTAATAAAGTCAATTCCGGAATTTCCACTTTTTTTAATTTGTTACTTATAATCTCTTTACAGGTAGTACATACTGAAAATATTTCATCATTCATATAAGGAAAATTTATACTACAATCATCATGCAAACATATTATATCTCCACAATGTTGACATACATTTTCTGCTACATTTGATTTACACTCACTACACCTATCAAATCCAGAAAATTGCCAAAATCTATATCGTAATTCGGATTTATATTCCATTTCATTAATTTATAATACTTTTTATAATATAAAACTTAAATCAATTTTATTTTTATTACTTTTATTTTCTACTATTTTATTTCCTATCTGCTATATATTTAGGTTCATTTTTTATTTAGCTATTTGTCATGAATATCTAAATATCTAAATATCTAATCATTTATTCTTCTTCACAATCCAATCATTTATTTTTATATTTATATATTTTATATTATGTCTCCTCAGAAACCGAATGCTTTCCCATTTCCTCTTGAGCAAAAAAACAAATCTTTATATGGTGTCAATCAAAAATTAGACCCAGGAATAGCACGACCTAATTATTTTATCACCAGATCACAATTCAATCCGGCAAGATTTAGATCCAAACAGTCCAATTTAAGTAATCCATCTTTATCTTTTTTTTAAATTAATAATAATTTTTTTTATATTAATATTATTAATTTTTTTTAATTAATTTATATAAAAATTGAAATAAAAATATTTGTTGAAATCACATTATAGCACTAGTGAAGATGAAAATTGAAATTCAAAAGACTGAAAAATGCGATACTTTTATTAGCATATTTAAGCACTTAAAACATTTTACTGATAAAGTTTCTATCCTAATCGATCAAGACAAAATGTATTTACAAGGAATGGATGATTCCCATGTATGTATATATGAATTATTTTTACAAAATACTTGGTTTGATGTATGGAACCCTGAATTTAATAATAGTTTAGAATATCGATTTGGTATTCATTTACCTATATTTAATAAAATGTTGAATATTTGTACAAATTTTCATAGTATTATTTTGGAATCACAAAATGGTGATAATTTAGAAATTCATTTACAAAGCAAGGCACCAAAAGAAGCGTTTAATTATTTATTTGATTTACCATTGATAGATTTAGATGTAGATTGTTTATCTATTCCTGAAACTGAATATGAAGCAGATATTATAATGAATTCATCTCAATTTAAATCTACAATAGATTCGTTGAGTGATTTTAATGATACACTTGATATATATTGTAATGATACAAGCTTATTATTAAAGGCTAATTCAACAGAAGGGTCAATGAAAGTAAATATAAATATGGATAATATAGACCTATTGGCAGTAGTAGAGGGAGAAACAGTAGAATGTAGTTTTGCTATTAAATATATTAGTCGTATGTGTCAATTTTACAGACTAAGCAATAAAGTAGAAATACACATGAGCCCTGAATATCCAATACAAATAATATACAATATTGGAAATGATGAAAAAAACAAAATGAGATTTTATTTAGCTCCAAAAATAAGCGATGATTAATTTTACTTTAAAAAAGGAACTGTAAAAAAGGAACTTAGAAAAAGGCACTATGAAAAAAACACAAATTTGTAAATGGTCAAAATAAAATTGAAGTTTATTTTTTTTTTCATTATTTCATTAATTAATAACATGTTACCTAAATTTGAAATGCAACCACAATATATTAGTTATTTACAAAATAATGTAAACGAGTGTACATGTTGTATGAACATAAGGAATTCAGATACTTCTCCTGAAGTTCAGGAAGTTTTGGATGCTATACACCATGTAAATATTGAATATTTGTCTTTATTAGAAACTTATACTTGGAATAGTATTAGAAAAATGATGGAAGTTTTATCTAATTGTAACTGCTGTGAACGCCATCAAAAAAATAAACCATCTGTCTATGATTTGGAAAATGGTCATATAGGAACATATCCTTCTTCAGGAAGAGATATCTGTAGTGATGATTGTAATTGTCGTTGTAGAAATGAAGCTAGATCATTCTGTAGAATCATAAATAATTATAATTTCTTTTATGTAGATGAAGATGAAGATGTAGATGAATATACAGATGTAGATGAAGATGAAGATGAAGATGTAGATGTAGATGTAGATGTAGATGTAGATGAAGATACAGATGTAGATACAGCTGCAGATAATATATCATCATCAGTATTTCATGATGATTGTAATCAAAATTTGCCAGAAGAAAGTGAAAATAAATGTGTTGAATGTGGAGAAGATATGGGACCTAATAATCCTAGACAATTATGTGGAAAAACATACTGTAAAAATATCATGGTATACGAGTAAGATAATGGATGAATATCATAATTTAATTGAAAGTAAATAGCATCAATAATATAAACAACTTTTTACAATAAATAGTTTTTGAATATATAACATAAAAATAATAATATAAAAAAATTATTTAAATACATAATGTATATATTTTTTAATGGAAAACAAAATTATTTATCAGTGTAAAAAATGCGAAAAGAAATATAAGACTAAAGGCTCATTAGAAAAACATGAAGATAAATGTGATTCCAAAGCACCTGTAACAGAACCACCAAAAAAAGAAAATAATTATGATGTTAATATGACCTTTTTAGAAGGAAATAAGATTGCCGTTGAAGTAAAGAAACAAAGTGATAATGAAGAAGATGATGGAGAACAAGTATTAAAAGAGATTTTAAAGCCTAAGGTTTCGCCTTCTTATCAACAAGAGATTGATAAGCTTCAAAATTTAATCGAAATGTTTAAAACATTGCCTATTCCTGAAAAACAAGAAAGCAAAGATTTAACAATTAATCAACTAAAAAATATTATTGCTATTTTGATGACTCAAAGTCAAAATCTCATTAAAGAAATGAAACAAATGTCTAGAAGAAATAGTTATTTTAAGAATAATATTATGTTGGCTTCTTTTGTGCTAGATAAATGTAGGAAGGAAGTTCCAGAAACAGATGAAGAATTTGAGAATATGTTTTCATAAGTAATAAAAAATAATATTAATAATAAAATTAATATTATTTGAGATAGGATTAAAATACTTAACCATAATAATAGCGCATCGTGGCATAATCCATTTTTGCACCGGTTTCAGGGTGTTTAAACATATGTTCTACAGCTGCGTCGAGCCCTTTTGATGCCATTACATCGGCAGCTTTTTTATTGTTATTATCCATAAGTGAGTATACTTTCTTATTTACTATTACTAATTTTTCTCCGGAACCAGGAATAACTTTTGGTTCCTCATTGGATTCCTTTTTTGTGGATTCCTTTTTTGTGTCATGATTAGAAGACATTATTATATATTTACATATTTATTTTAAATAGTTTTAATTATATGTAAAACATGATTATGGCTCAATATTTATAATATTGGACATCTCAATGTCTACATGTGAATTATCTTTTGTATTTGTGAGAACTTTATTTGTGTTTTGTTTACAATAACAATACATATAAATAATACTACATACTGAAATAATTGATAAATACAATGGATTTTGTAAAATGTATAACCAAACAAATACTACTATCATAGTAAATATCGGAGAAGAAACGCGAATAATTGTACGCTGAATTACAAATGGAGATGTACCTAAAAATTTCAAAATAGTTAATAATGTATTAAATGTTAAAAAACGCATCCAAACACTAGTTCCACTTAAACCCATTAATGATTTTCTATCTATTTCCCATTTCATACCAAGTTGACCTGGTAAATGATTATGATAAGAAGATATAATTATACTTTCTGGTAATTCCGGTAATACATTGGCTATTTTTTTTGACACAAATAAATGTTCTGTTGCGTCTAATATATGTACACTATTATTTGCTGTCATTTGCACTAAATTTTGTATTGTATTCATTATTGAATACCATACTTTTTTTACATCTTTTGCAACTATGTTTGGTATAATAAAATGAACCCATATCACCTCAAATGTTTCTGCAATAAATATTTCAAATATAGTTTGACTAATGCAAGCAGATAAATATGCATATTGCCAAGTTTTACCACGAATCATACCTCTCATTGTCGAATAATAAACAAAAAACATATTCATCATTAATACACATAGCCATGATACTCCTTTAACTTTTGCACTTACCGCTTTTGTGTATTTATAATCAACATTAGATTTTGTTATGAATATCTTTGATGCATTTGTATCACGACCTAATAAATCCAAAATAAATATATGTAACAATTCTAAACCAATATATTTTTCATTTATATTTTTAAATTTTTCTATTTTCATTTTACTTTCTGTATCGACCAACTCTAACTCTTGTTTTAATATGTTTTCTACATCAATCGTTTCATTTTTACATGTTATATAATGATATTTGGTTTTTTTAATAAATGAACCTGTAGGGTCTATTCCCCATTTATCATCAAATATATTTAAATCATTCATCATGAGTATGCGTCGTTGAAGATTTATATCATCAAATAGAGTTGAATTATGATTAATTATAGTATTATTATCATATGGTTCTTCAATTGTTTCAAATATGTTTTCATCCGAAATTTGTTCTTTTAATTGTGAAATTAATTTATTACGATATTGTTTGTTATCATTATTTATATTTTTAACTACTTCTATAGATGATTTTGCCATCATATAGGAAGATTCGGTATTATAAGGAACCTCTCTCAATTCTATATCATTCGTATAACGATAAGAAAATAACATTCGTTTTATTCGGTCAAATAGTAATGACGATTTGGATTTGAAGCTATCAATATCATTATCAATATAAACTTTTGATGATGTACTCATTTTTACTGGTGCAAAAATAAAATCGAATAACCAATCAAGAGGAGATGTAAATAAACATGTTATAAATACAGTAAGTACCCCTATAATAACAATGGATTTCCATGAAAATTCTGGTTCTTTGTAAGAACATATATCAGTTTCTATATTAAACTGACAATAACTTTGTGTGTGATCTAATATTGAAACACGGGAAAGACATTGTGTTTTATCATTATATAAAGAACATGTACCATCATCATTCGGACCTTCTAAATCATAAAAAAACGCAATTAAAAACATTAATAATGTTTGTGTTGTTAATAATTGAATACCTGTCGTGATTCTAGTTTTATCATTATCTTTACCTGATGTTGTTAATAAATTAATGTATCTATGATTTTGTTTTAATTCTGACCACATTCGTGTAAAAAATGGTTTATCATGAAACACAATTGGAATCACTGAATTTACATATTCATATAAATATTTCTGAATTGCCAATGGAGAGCGTAATTTACCTGCTAACTCGATTTGTTTTATCATATATTGTTGTTTCTCATAATCTTTATCCCGTGATGCCCATCTTTTTATAATACATAATAAAATTATACCCATACTAGATGACCATAATATACTATACATTAATAATACTATCATCACTTTTTTTATATCTTCCCAGGATGTAAATACAGGAGGATATGACATGGTTCCTAAAAATTGATTGGTAACAAATTTACTTATTATAACTAAATCTGTTATACCAGTATCGTCTAGTGTATCTAATCGCCTGTTATCAACAGTAGTATTTGTATAAAAAATACAATTACATGTAGTATTTGTTGATGTATATGAAGACATATGACACATAATATTTGAATTCTCAGTATTAAATAAATTACATACAGGTTGTTGAGTTTGTGATGGGCAAGTCGCATTCATATAATCTTCCCATCCTTGACATATAAAATTTATTTTAAATCCTGAATCCGGACATATTTTTTCATGTGAAGCTATTTCACCTTCATTACATTTCATAAATAAAACATATGAAGAATTTTTCGTTATAAATCCAACTTCTTCATTATTTTGAAGAACAATTGTAAATTCTGTATTTGAAGAAATTCCTGATAATTCTAGATGTAAAGAATCTGTAGTAATATTATCTCCAGGCATTCCGAAAATTTTTTTTTTCGTTGTTACTGTAGTAGCTTTTATAGGTTCTTCATTTAATATAGATGGAATATAAACAGACGACGGTATTACACCTGATTTTATTTCAGATTGAGTCAATGGGGTATTTATAGCTTTATTATTTTCAATGATAGATGTCGATAATCTAAATGAATCTAATATATGGTTAAAACTGTCTTGTCCTTCATACATTTGATTTGATACCATATTGCCATATTTACCCAATAATTTTGTAGTGGTCATAATATTATCATCAAGAATATTGATTTCTGTAGTAGTTAATTTGCGTCTGTTATTTATATTATTATTTAATGCTTTAGTTGATGAATCACAAATAGATAGAATATGATTAATATCTTTATATGATATGCTAGTAGAAATAGCACTATTTATTATATTATCTACTATATTATTTATATTATTTACAGACTCGAAATTTATTTCATATGGATTTTGTGTTAATGAATCTAAACTAGATGACCATGTTGAAATAGTATCTATAGATGCATCTTCATTTTGTGTTAGACCTAATAAATGATTCACAAGAGAACCACGAATATCCTGTTTTGATTCCATATCTATTAATAGAGTGTCGCATATTTCACCAGAATATTCAATATCACATTCACATTGTGTCTCACAATTGATATCACCTAGTTTACAATCATCTAGGAAAATTCCTGTATGTGTATTTATAAATTTACATATACCATTATTTGAACAATTATTTGTACATTGTTTTGATATATCTGGAAATGAATCAAATGAAGAAATACACAATGAGTTTTTATGTCCATTATCTCCTATATAATCTGGTAAACAATCTCCACATGTAAATGATATTTTAGAACATTCTTCTCGATTTAATAGTTTACAGTTGGATACTCCAGAACAATTTACATAATTCATTGCTGTTGAAACAATTGATAATGTTTGTTTAATAGCATCTGTATTACTCGAAAGAGTGTCTAATTGTTTGACTATATTTGATTGAATATTAGCGCTAGTTGATTTTGTTACTTTTACATTTATATTGTCTTGTGTAAAGGCATCCAAAGTATCATATACCATAATTATACAATTTACATTATACATATTACTTTCATGACCAGAAGATAACATTGTTTTACTATAAGATAATTCACTTCTTCCTTGAATTATCATGTTTTTCCCATTAGAAACAAAACCAAACATATAAGTTAATGGCAAATTATCATCTGTCCATTGATTTGCTGAAAATGTAAACAGTGTTTCTAATTCAACTCCAGATAATGGTGATATTACAAATATTCCTGGTAATGGCGCTCCATTAGTCGTTAACAAAATAGATGATATACTGTTTTTACAATTTAATTCAAACACATAACTGCTTCTTGGTGTTAACACATTTGGAGACATAACAAGACTTAATTTACGACCAGTTAATATTTCCGAGGTAACTGTAACATATGGAGGGGTTAATATATTATTTGGATTTAATGGTTTTCCATTCATAGTCCATGTAGCATTACATTTACCATGTTTTAAAAAAACATAACCGTTAATTTTAATATTTTTTGAAGTATCAAGGGAAGTTAATTCATGTAAAGATGATATTATATTTACTTGCGGAGCATCACCAGCAATAACGCTAATATCTGTATAACTAGATGCGAATTCTTTAGTTATTTCATCATATACAGTAATAGTTACTCTATTTACAGTATTAACAGCTGAGTCTGTTGCATATAGATTATTTGTATTTGTATTTATTTGATTATTGAGAAAACAACTACTAATTACTGGTGCTATTTGTAGACATTCCCAATTATATATGACATTATCTTGTGATGCAATTGATAAAATTTGTATTGTATCACCAACTATAATTGTTTTTTGTGTATTACCGCGAATAGCAACTGATAATGGAGGTTTCAATACTTTGATTATAGTTGAAACAATGATTTGTTTATGTGCACTATTTATAACATGTAAATGAATGTCATATGTATTATTATATAATAATCTATTAGGTGATAATTTAAATTTAGATGGATCTTTGGATTCAGAAATAATATTTTGATTTATTCCATTCAAAAATACATTCCAAGAATAGATTAAACCTAATGTGGTAGTTGTGATTTCATTATTTTCACAAGTAGTAGTATAGGCCTTAGAAGTTAATAAAATAGAGTCTGTAGATAAAATATATCGTTTTTGTTCTCCATTTATAATTGCAGTAGGAATATCTACAGAAGGTAAGACAGAGACAGTATAAGAAGATGATCCACATATATGAAAAAAATTGCACATATTAACAGTAAAAGTATAATTATGACCTTTAATTAACATGGAATTGTCTATAGAAGATGGTGGACTAAAAATGTAATTATGATTTAAAAAATCTTCTATGATGGATGCGCTTATAGAATCTTCTGATTCGACCTTAAAATAGATTTGTTTCCATGGTCTTCCACAAAATCCAGTCGAGCTAGTTAAATCTAATATAATTGAATTACAACCACCTATAATATTGGGGGTTGAGATAGAAACAGATGGAATAATGGGATCTATAGGTGGAGATATATATATTGTTGTAAGTTCTACAAAATTAGATAAACATGTTATATATTCACAATATGGCAAAATTTTATCACCTTTAATGGTGATACTTGTACCAGGTGAAATCATTTTAGCTCCTAATATTTCGATATGTGTAGAATTTATCCATTGGCATGTTGATTGTATATTTCCATAAAATTCTAACAAATATTCACAAGGAAAAATATTTTCAAAATTGGCTTGATTTGTTTTAGAATTAAATATTATGAATATTGATTCGCCATTATTGTTAAATAGTGCAATATTTACAATAGGTTTTGGTGGTTCTACATTTTTACTTAATATTGTAATAATATTATCGGTAATAAAATTGACACGATAATCAATAGCAGAACTTCCTTCTAATAATATTGAGATAGTAGTAATACCAGGATTATCAGCTTTGAATGCGATTTCTTTAGGTTTATCTACATTATCACTCATAGTATACATTAATCTATTTGGGACAATAGTGCTCAATGAATCAGATGAAACTAGAATTACAGATAATCTATCTCTAGGATTAGAATCAAGGGATACAAGAATAGTGCGTAAATTGCTTTCAGTTTCATAAAATAATGGTTTAAGAATTTGGACTGTTACATTATTGAATGAACTTGCTAAAGTAGTTAAATAGAGCCAAAGAAAAAATATAAAGATACTTTTTATTATTGGACACAATATTATAATATTACATATTATAATATTTTTAAATCATTTATAATGTAGTAAATTGTCACATATAATAAATGTCCAAACTTGTAAATAAATTCAAATTAGCCGGTAATATACATATTGTTTATCATGGTTTGATAATTTAATAGCTTAGATTGCCAATCTTCTAGCAAATAATACTCTTGAAATTTTTGCACATAGAAATTCATAACATAAATATTACCATTGGAATGTCTGTAATAATTACAATGATTATATCCGCCAGTAAAATCCCCTGCATAAATGTAGCTGGGTTGATTAGAATGTTTTATAGTTTCAAGATTAGCAATAGAAATATCCATTTTATGGTTGCTTAAAGTGCTAATATGAGATAGAGGGATAGGGGTATTACTATTAATATAAGAATCTAATTTGGAAATTAATTCAGGGGTTAAATCAGAATACAATTCGCTGTTCATGGTAGGTTTAATTGGTATAAAGAAAAATAACATACTTCAATTTTTTTAATTAAGGCCAAACT
>Ga0222714_10002036_pt1 | contig 22063 bp, 19 predicted proteins | sample C33_3DmetaG_FD_165048 | JGI IMG/M metagenome (GOLD analysis project Ga0222714, IMG submission 165048) | Estuarine water microbial communities from San Francisco Bay, California, United States - C33_3D | ecosystem: Environmental > Aquatic > Marine > Unclassified | place: USA: California...
GAACCCCGACGAACTGGCCGACGCGTTCGCGCGCGCGTGGTTCAAGCTGACACACCGCGATATGGGTCCGCGGGCCCGCTACCTGGGCTCTCTGGTTCCGGAGGAGGAGCTCCTCTGGCAGGATCCGGTGCCGGCCGTCGATCACGAACTGATCGGCGAGGGGGATGTGGCCCGGCTGAAGCAGAAGATCCTGGCCTCCGGGCTATCGGTCTCGCAGCTCGTGTCCACCGCCTGGGCGTCGGCGTCCACCTTCCGCGGCTCCGACAAACGGGGGGGCGCGAATGGGGCGCGGGTCCGACTCGCTCCGCAGAAGGACTGGGAGGTCAACGAGCCGGGCCGCCTCTCGGAGGCGCTCGCGATTCTCGAGACCGTCCAGGCCGACTACAACGCTGCCCAGTCGGGCGGAAAGAAGGTGTCGCTGGCCGACCTGATCGTCCTGGGTGGATGCGCAGCAGTCGAGCAGGCCGCGAAGGACGCCGGATTCGACGTTGCCGTTCCCTTCACGCCGGGGCGGACCGACGCGTCGGCGGAGCAGACCGACGCGGCTTCCTTCGAACCCCTCGAGCCCGAGGCGGACGGATTCCGCAATTACCTGAAGGCCAACTACACCGTGTCGGCCGAGGAGATGCTCGTGGACCGGGCCCAGCTGCTGACGCTGTCGGCGCCGGAAATGACGGTGCTGGTCGGTGGCATGCGTGCCCTCGGCGCCAACTTCGAACAGACGAAGCACGGCGTCTTCACGGATCATCCGGGCACGCTTACGAACGACTTCTTCGTCAATGTCCTGGACATGAGCACCGAGTGGTCGGCGACGTCCGATTCGGAACAGATCTTCGAGGGCCGTGACCGAGCAACCCGAGCGGTCCGGTGGACGGCTACCCGGGCCGACCTCGTCTTCGGATCCAACTCCGAGCTTCGCGCGCTCGCGGAAGTCTACGCTCAGGGCGACGCGCAGGAGCGGTTCGTGCGCGATTTCGTGGCCGCCTGGGACAAGGTGATGAGCCTGGATCGGTTCGACCTGGACTGACGCGCCCGCGCATCGGCTGGGCCTGCCGGCAGGGGCGAGAGCCCGGTTAGGAGTTTCCGGCCCGGGGCGCGAAGATATGGGTAGAAACATGAAGTCCGGGGGGATCCTCGCGGGCCGCGTCCGGGTATGAGGCTCGCGAGGCATCCGGACCATCCCCTTTCCCATCGAAGGTACACGGCCGTGAAGATCGGACGCTCGGGCACCACCGTCCTCGCACTGCTGGCCCTGCTGGGGTGCGGCGACTCCACCGGCCCGGAGCTCTCGCCCCTCGTCATCGACATCCTCGACACGGGTACGGAGCCGCCCGCCAAGGTGCTGGTGACGTTCCGGGTTTCCACCGAGGACGGAGAGCCGGTCCCGAACCTCCCCGTGGAGGCGTTCGAGCTCCTCGACAACGGCCTGTCGGATTCCGGCTTCGAATCTTCCAAGGCATTCCAGCCAAAGCCTGGGCGGTTCCAGACGAGCGTCGCCCTGCTGCTCGATATGAGCGGGAGCATCACCGGCTCCGACGCCCTGCCTCTCCTGAAGACCGCCGCGAAGGCCTTTGTCGACAAATCGCTCGACGCCGCCGGCGTCGCCGTGGGCGTCTGGTGGTTCGACGGCAGCGCCGACCTGGTCCGACTCGTCGACTTCACGAGCGACGCGGGCGCACTGAACTCGGCCATCGACGGACTCACGAAAGATGTGACCCGTGACAACTCGACGAACCTGAACGGCGCGATCCAGCTCGGAATTCAGCTGGTCGAGCAGCGCATGCAGGATGGTCTGGCGGGCGGCGTCACTCAGGCCGGGGCGCTCGTGATCTTCACCGACGGGACCGATCAGGCGAACCGCGTGCCGGCGTCCGCGGCGCTGTCCGCGGTGGAGGCGAGCGAAATCTCCATCTACTCGATCGGCCTGCGGGGCGAGATCGACGAGACCTTCCTCAAACGGATCGGCAGATCGGGCTCGGCGTTCGCCGACAACAGCGCGGCGCTTCTCACCGAGTTTTCCGGTGTGGGGAGCCAGATCGAGGCCATGGCCAACAGCTACTACGTGCTGGCGTACTGTTCGCCGAGGCGGGGCGGCGTGAGCAATGAGCTGACCATTCGCGTGAAGCTCGACACCCGCACCGCGGAGGCTACGACCACCTATCCGGCGGTGAACTTCACGGGCGGCTGCGCGATCTGACCTCGGGTTCCGGCGAGCTCCCCCGGACGCCTCGCGCGCCGGGCGGGCTCCGCCGGAGACTCAAAACCGGGTCGGACGGTACGGCGCCAGCAGGTCCACGGAGACGCCGTCGAGAATCTCGATCGCGGCCAGACTGCTTAGCGTCGCCGCGAGAGAGTATCCGCTGTGCGTGACGAGCGGATAGAGGCCGGTCACGCTCCGCGCGAAGCCGGCGACCGGATGCCCGTCGACGGGGAGCGGTCGCCAGCCGAGTGTGACCGTATCGAGAGGCGCATCGTCCATGCCCCGGAAGCGCCGCTTGATCAGGCGGAGGACGTCCTCTGCCTCGTCCACCGCGGACGAGGGCCGCTGCTCGCTGTACACGGGCTCGCCCACGAATCCCCGCGCGATGACGTGGCTCCCGCCAGGGCGCGGCACAATGTTCACGTCCGGTCCGGCGACGATGCAAGGCAGATCTACGCCGGGCCCCGACGTGTACCCAAGCACCCCGGGCGCCGCGCGGAGCGGCACGCGCACGTCGAGCCAGCCCGCGATGGTCTCCGTGTCCACGCCGGCCGCCACAACCACGACGTCCGCCTCGATCGTGCCGGTGGAGGTACGCACCGCCGACACCCGGTCACCGCGAACGTCGATGCCCGTCACCTCGGTGTCGATCCGAACGACCGCGCCGTTCGCCTCCGCGGCCGCGACGAGCGCGTGCAGGCTCCCCATCGGGTCGACACCGCCCTCCAGGGCCGCGTAGGCGGCGAGCCGGAGATCCGGATCCACGACGAGCGACGGCACCATCTCCTGGAGGTGGGCGTCGTCCACGAGCTCGATGGGGTACCCCCAGCGCTGCTGCTGGCGGGCCGCCTCCTCGAGCACGCGCGTACCCTCTTCGTCCGCGCTCCACTCGATCCGGCCGCCCCACTTCACACGCACGCCGTCCACCTCGCGCTCCAGCTCCCGCCAGGCGAGCGTGCTGAGTCGATTGATCTCGAAGTAGTGCTGCGGAGACTTCGCGTGGTGGGCGTTGATCCACGCCGCCGACTTGCTCGACGCCCCCGCGCCGATGAGGTCCCGCTCGCAGAGGGTGACTTCCGCGCCGCGCCGTGCGAGCCGGTAGGCCACCGCGCAGCCGAGAATTCCACCTCCGATCACGACCACGCGGTCGGCCCGGGTGCGAACGCCCAGCGTCGCGGCGAGGGGAATGCCCGCGAAAAGCTCGAGCAGGGTTCGGCGATCCATCGGATGCTCCTTGGCGTGCGACGCGACGGTGCGCGAGGGAGGCGACTGCCTACATCCTCCCGAAGTGCTCCATGATCGCCGCCGCGTATTTGATGCCCTGAATGTACCGGTCGATGTGGATGTTCTCGTCCGGGGCATGGAGGTTGGCACCCGGATTGGCGAAGCCGGTCAGGACACACGGGATCCACACGTGGCGCAGAATGGCCCCCTCGGCCGACACCCCGTTCACCACGGGCATTTCGCCGTACACCTCGGTCGCGGCCGCGATGATCGCCTGACTGATGTCCTCCTTCACGGAGATCTTGTATGGCGGCTCCGCGCCGTCGTAGGCACGCACCTCGATGTGGCCGAAGCCGTGCTTGTCGAGGTGCGCCTTCAGCTTCCGGATGGCGGCGTCGGGCTGGATGTTCGGAATGAGCCGGAAGTCCATGCGGACCCTCGCCTCGTTCGGGACGATGGTCTTGGTGCCCGGTCCCGTGTAGCCGGCGATGATCCCCTGAATGTTCGCGGTGGGCTCGTACGTACGCGCCCGGATGGCGTCGATTCCGTCCCGGCCGAGCGCGAACTCCGGGATCCCCCACTCCTCCTTCATGGCGCCGAGGTCGACGCGCTTCTCCTTGTCCGCCAGCTGCTGCTCGTCGTCGGGCCCGAGCTGCCAGATGCCCTCCGCCCAGTCCTCGATGAGGATCTTCCGGTCCCGGTCGAGGATCGTGTTGAGCGCCCACACGAGCTCCCACACGGGCGCGGGTACCAGGGGAAAGTTGAGCGAGTGCACGTCCGCCTTCGCTCCGCGGGCGACGAGCTCGACGAAGAGCACGGACTTGAGCCCGAGCGACACGTCCGGCACGTCGGTGCCGGTTTCGAGGGATCCATCCAGGCAGTGCATGCCGTCGGCCTCGAGGAGCTCCTTGTTGCGCTCCGCCCAGGCGGCCAGGTTCGGCGAGCCGATCTCCTCCTCGCCCTCGATGAGGAACTTGAGGTTCGCCGGGACCTCCCCGCGCACCTGCAGGAACGCCTTGGCCGCCTTGTTGAAGGCCAGCACGCCCGACTTGTTGTCCGTGGCCCCGCGTCCGTAGAGGACGCCGTCCACGATGTCGGCGGACCACGGCCCTCCGTGGGTCCAGGCGTCCAGCGGCTCGGGCGGCTGAACGTCGTAGTGCGAGTAGCAGAGGATCGTCTTGGCCGGTTTCCTCGCCTTGAGATGCCCGAACACGACCGGCGGGCCCTGGTCCAGCTCGTGGAACTCCGCCGGCAGCCCGTCGTCGTGCATCATGTCGCGCACGAGCGTGGCGCACTCGCGCAGGCCGACGCCCTGGGCAGAGATGGACGGCTGGCGCACCAGGCGCTGAAGGTCCCGGATGCACTCCTCCGCGTGGGCGTCGATCCAGTCGTAGACGGGCTGCATGCTCATGGGGTGGATTCCTCCGGAAGGCATGATCGCGGTGGCACGTTACAGGGACCCGCTGCGCAGCGCATCCAGCACGGACGCGCCATGAGCCAGGATGTCGGATCGCACTGCGGGATCACGTTTGATCCAGCCCCGCACGATTACCGCCATCCGCGGATTGCTCTCGAAGCGATGGCGGTGCCGATCGATGAAGGTCCAGTACAGGCTGTTCAGAGGACAGGCGCCCGGGCCCACCGTCCGCTTTGGGTCATAGGCGCACCCGCGGCAGTGATCGCTCATGCGGTCGACATACTTTCCGCTTGCGGCGTAGGGCTTGGACGTAAAGGACCCGAGGTCCGCGTACTGGCTCATGCCCATGACGTTCGGCGTCACGACCCAGTCGAGGGCGTCCACGTAACAGGTGAGGAACCAGTCGTTGAGCTCCCTGGGATCGACCCCGGCAACGAGGGCGAAGTTGCCCAGCACCATGAGTCTCTGGATATGATGCGTATGACCCGTCTCCGTGAGCTGGCGCACAGCCTCGGAGAGGCACCTCATCCGGGTCGGAGCACCCCAGTACGCCTCGGGAAGCGGGCTCGTGTGTTCGAGACCGTTCGCGTCACGAAGGGCAGGCATCGTCCTTCGGTAGATGTGACGGATGAACTCTCGCCAGCCCAGAATCTGACGAAGAAAGCCTTCGATGGAGTGGATGGGAACGTCGTGCTCGGGCACGGCGGCGTGGGCGAGTGCGCGCTCGCATACTTCGAGGGGGTGGAGCAGGCCGAGGTTGAGGGGGATGCTCAGAAGGCTGTGATAAAGGACCGCTTCGCCCTCCACCATCGCGTCCTCGAAGGGACCGAACATCTTCAGGCGATGCTCGAGAAAGTCATCGAGCGCCCCGAGAGCCTGCTCGCGCGTGACGGGCCAGGCAAAACCCTCGAGACTACCGAAGTGGCCCGGCCAGCGGGCAGCCACCTCTGCGATCACCTCGCCGGTGAGCGCATCCGGAGGGAATCGCCGCATGCCCGGAAAGAGATGACCCGCTTCGGGCGTCTGCCGATTGTCGGCATCGTAGTTCCACGTGCCACCGACCGGCTTTCCCTCGGACATCAGCCACCCGAAGCGCTTGCGCATGTCCCGGTAGAAGTACTCGAGCCTGAGCGCTTTCTTCCCATCGGCCCACGCGTTGAACTCGCCCTCCGAAGTCAGCCAGAGTTCGTTCTCGTGCACCTGAAGCTTCGCTCCGCTCACACCGGCAGCTTCTTCGAGGACCTCGCGCACGCCCCAGTCCGTCGGGTCGATGACTTCCAGCGTCGTCGCCCCGGTCGCCTCCAGATGCTCACGAACACCCTCGGCAAAGCCCGCCGTCTTGCGGTAGTCGAGCGTGAAGCCAGCGCCTCGAAGCTCTTCTGCGAAGTGGCGCATCGCGGAGAAGACGAGCACCAGCTTCTGCTTGTGGTGGGGAAGTGCGTCCGCGATCTCCTGAGACTCAATCATGAGCACAGTCGTCTGCTCCGGATCTGCCCCTGCCAGCGGATGCACCGACCGATTGAGCTGATCTCCGAGGACGAGAAGATGGCGACGTGCGTTCATCGCTCGGCCCACATCCGACCTCGCTTCAGCCTAACGGGTCCACGGGCCCGCGACGGGTCGACGAACGCTCCTCCCTGCGTGAACGAGACGACCCCGCGCGCCGCCAGACGTCGACCTGCCTGCCGCGCTCGCTCCAGAAGCGGACGCCACGCGTCCGGTTGGACGCGCCGCGCGGCCTCCGATGGGCAGATGGACGCCTGCGCGGTGCGCGCCTCGAGCAGATCGACGATGGTCTTCTCCAGTTGGGCATCCACGGCCGACGGCCTTTGGTCGCGGCATCGCCGACTGCAGTAACGGACCTCAGGCCAGACGCGCGCCCACTTCGCTCGGGGCTCGATCCGCCGCCCGCATGTGGCGCAGAGCTTCTCCTCGGCCGCCGGGGTCCCGGGAGCGCGGATTGCCATCGGTCACCCGCCGGGCGACGACGAGTCGTGAATTCCGCCGCCGTCAGGCCTTCCGTTCACGGCCCTGGACAGCGCCCAGGCATCGAGTCGGCGCCCCGACCACTGCAACGGGCGCGTCGCCAGGTAGGCGAAGGCGGGAGCGAGCTCCAGAGGGTCCACCCACTTCTTCCGAAGCTCGGGTGGGTAGGTCGTCTCGGACATCGGTGTATGCATGAACATCCCCGGCGTGATGGTCACCGACAGGATGCCATGCGGGGCACCCTCGAGCGCCAGGGATTTGGAAAAGCCCTCCAGCGCATGCTTGGAGGCACAGTAGGCCGTCTCCTCGGCAAAACCCTCGATTCCGGACCGGGACGACACGAAGACCAGGGTCCCCCCCCGCTCCTTCATGACCGGCCACACCGCCTTGGTGAGCTGAAAGGCTGCCTGGATTCCCACGTCCAGTGTCGCCCTGAAGCTGCTCAGGCTCACGGCCTCGATCGGCTCCATGCGCAGCACGGCGGCGTTGTGGACCAGCATGTCCACGGGGCCCGTGACGACCGTTTCGATCGCCCGAGCGGTCGCGTCCGCGTCGGCGAGATCGACGACCTCCCCCGTGGCGCCGGGACACGCAGCGCATGTCTCTGCCAGCCCGTCCGCGTCCCGGTCGAGGAGGATGAGACGTGCGCCAAGCCCGTTCAGGTGCCGCGCAATGGCCGCCCCGAGCCCCTGGGCCGCCCCGGTGACGAGGATCGACTGACCTGCGACCCCGAGCGGCCCGGCAACGATCGGCGTCCCCTCAGTCTCCGACATCGATCTCCTCCGGGCGTACCCAACGCCGCTCCGCATGCGACACCCGCACGGCATCGAGCACGATCTGGTTGGCCAGCCCGTCGGCGAACGTCGCGCCCCGCGACGGGGCTCGCCCCTCGCCGATCGCGGTGCACAGCTCCTGCATGAGGGAGACCACCGAGACGTTCCAGATCCCCGGGTTGACGCCCTGGAGTTGGGCGTGGGGGTCAACAACGGTGAGGTCCCGAAATTCCCCTCCCGCCGGAGCGAACAGAAGCCGTTCGTCGTCGTTGCTCAGCAGGACCGTCCCCTCGGACCCGAAGATGCGCGTCATGTTGCCCATGTTGTGCGCGGCGACGCCGGACATGAAGACCTGGGCGACCGCGCCCGACACCATCTCCACCGTGAAGTACGCCGCGTCGTCGGCGGTGGCGGTCCACGCCTGGCCCGACCCCGGATCGACACGCTCGGGCACCATCACCGGCGCGGCCCCGGTCACCCAGGCCACCTCGCCGAGCCACCAGCGCAGGAGATCGACCTGGTGGCTGCCGTTGGCACCGAGTCGTCCCCCGCCCTGCTCCGCGAGGCTCCACCAGTCACCCATCGGGCGGCTGGCCGGATCGCACCAGGCGCTCCCGATGTTGGAGATGTCCAGGTGCCGGACCTCGCCGAGCGCGCCCTCGGCGATGAGCTCGGCGATCCGCATGCGGTTGGGGTTGAAGCGCAGTTCGTGGTCGATCATGTGGACACGCCCGGCAGCCTCGGCGGCGCGGAGCATCCGGGCGGCTTCGGCGGCGTCCATGGCCGTCGGCTTCTCGCACAGGACGTGGGCGCCGCGCTCGAGGGCCCGAAGCGTCTGGACCTCGTGGAGCACGGTGGGCGTAGCGATGCAGACGAGGTCGAAGTCGTGGGAGGTGAGCATCGCCGCCCAGTCGTCGTACGCGTGCGGGACATCGAACTCCGAGGCCGCCCGCCGGGCGCTCTCCATTCGGGCGGAAGCGAGCGCCACCACCTCGACGTCCGGCACGTGCCGCAGCGCGGGCAGATAGGCGGCCCGCGCGAAGCTCGCACCGATGATTCCGACCTTCATAAGCGTCTCTCCGAGAAGCGTGACGGAATACGGCGCATCAGGTGCGTTCCCTCAGGCGTGGATCGAGGAAGTCCCGCAGCCAGTCCCCGAGGATGTTGAAGCTCAGCACGGTCAGCATGATGGCCACCCCCGGAAAGACCGCGAGCCACCACTTGTTGGCCACGAGCGTGTCGCGGCTCTCGGCCAGCATGCTCCCCCACGTGGGCACCTCGGGGGGCACCCCGAGGCCGAGGAACGACAGAGCGGCTTCCGAGAGGATCACGCTGGCCACGTTGAACGAGGCGATCACGGTGAGCGGCGCCAGGATGTTCGGGAGGATCGTACGGAAGATGATGGAGGGCGTGCTGTCCCCGAGGGCGCGCGCCGCCTCCACGAACTCCTTCTCACGGAGCGACAGGGTGTCCGCTCGCACGATACGCGCATAAGTAACCCACTGCCCCACGCCCAGGACGAGGATCAGGTTCCAGACGCCGGAGCCGAGCACCACCAGGAACATGATGGCCAGCAGAATGAACGGAAACGCGAGCTGGATGTCACCGAGCCGCATGATCACGTCGTCGACCCACCCGCCGAAGTATCCCGCGAGCAGCCCGGCGACGATCCCGATGGTCCCGCCCACCGTGATGGCCGCGAACCCGACGGTGAGCGATACGCGGGCTCCGTAGAGGAGCCTCGAAAAGACGTCTCGGCCCAGTGCGTCCGACCCCAGCCAGAAGACACCCCCGTCCGGTCCCGCGGCCATCGGCGCCGCCAGCCGTAGCACGAGGTTCTGACGGTTCGGATCGAACGGTGCGAGCCAGGCGCCGAAGACCGCGGCGAAGGCGGCGAGGAGGAGGAAGACCACCGCGAAGATCGGCCAGCGGGCGTTCACCATGACGCGGACCGCGCGCTCGGCCTCGCGCCGAAAGCCGCTCCCCCGGGGATTCGAGAGCACCAGGCCCTCGGCCGTGTGATCGCTCACCCCCGCCCTCCGGCCAGCTTCACCCGCGGGTCGAGCCGCAGATAGACCAGGTCCACGACGAGATTCAGGACGATGAAGATGCCGGCCAGCAGCACCACGCCGGCCTGAACGAGCGGGATGTCGCGCTGATTGATGGCGGCGAAGAGGAGGCGCCCGATGCCCGGATAGCTGAAGACCGTTTCCACGACCACGACGCCTCCGAGCAGAAAGCCGAACTCGAGCCCGACGATGGTGACCACGGGGAGCCAGGCGTTGCGGAGGGCGTGGTGGATCAGCACACGCCGCTCGCGAAGCCCCTTCGACCGGGCGGTGCGCACGTAGTCCTGTTCCAGGACTTCGAGCAGGGACGACCGGACGAGCCGGGTGTTGCGGGCCAGCGAGTAGGTGCCGACCGCGATGCCGGGAAGAACCAGGTGGAAGATCGTGCGCGGAAGGTTGGTGAAGGCCGTCACGACATCGCCGGAGAGCAGCGGGGCGAGGAAGGGAACGTTCCCGGAGATGGGGAAGAGGCGCATGTACAGCCCGAAGAAGAGGATCATCATGATCCCCATCCAGAAGCTCGGGATGGACTGGCCCAGCATGGAGAAGGTCGTGATGGAGCCGTCCCACGCGGTCCCCCGGTGGATCGCGGCCAGTACGCCCAGCGGGATGGCGAGCAGCAGCGCGAACACCATCGCGAAGACCGTCAGCTCCACTGTGGCCGGCAGCGCCTCGAGGACGATCTCCATGGCGGGCTGTCTGTACGACAGCGACTGGCCGAAGTCTCCGCGGGCGAGATCACCCACGAAGCTCAGGTACTGAACGTGCAGAGGGCGATCGAAGCCGAGCGCCCGCCGCGTCGCCTCGATCTCCTCCAGCGAGGCCCGCTCGCTCACGAAGAGATAGGTCGGGTCACCGCCGGCCTGGAGCGCGAGGAAGGTCACCAGCGTCACGCCGATCACGACGACGACGCTCTGCAGCAGCCTCCGCACGACGTAGGCGCCCATGTGGCCTACGCTCCCGTCGCGATCCGGCCGGCGATCACTTCAGCCTGGCCTCGAAGATCTCGACGTGCTCGTCCCGCCGCGCCTGCCACGCGATGCGGTTGGACACGCCGTAGAAATCCGGCTGGAAGTAGAGAAGGAGCCACGGCCCGTCGTCGTGGAATACCTGGAGCATCTCGTCGAGGACGACGCGCCGCGCCTCCGGCGTTTCCGCATTCACCACGTCGGGCCACCGGTCGAACCAGCGCGGGTCGTCCCAGTGGGTGTAGTTGGTGCCGGAGCCGACCTGCGCGAGATCGGTCATGTCGTAGATGGGACTCCACAGCCCGCCCCCGGTCCCGAGGAAGAAGAGAGGGCCGGCCTGGCGCTCTCGCAGGAGCGGCGTGTACACCGAGGCCCACTCCATCAGCTCGAGGTCGATGTCGAGACCCACGTCCTCGAGGTACTGGGCGATCGCGAGGACGACGTTCACGTCGTTCACATAGCGCCCCTGGCCCGCCTGCAGCCGGATGGAGAAGCGCGTTCCGTTCGCGCCCCGGCGCCAGCCCGCCTCGTCGAGGAGCCGTTCGGCCCGCTCCGGATCGTACGGGTACGGCGTGAGGCTGGCGTTCCCGTTGGGCGGGTTGACCAGGCTCGTGGCACGCTCGCACTCGACGCTGAGGAGCTGACGGCAGATGGTGGGCACGTCCACGGCGTACTGGAGCGCGCGGCGCACGCGCGGATCCTGGATGGCATCGCCACCCGGCATCCGGGCGTGCTCGTCGGACAGATTGAAGCCCAGGTACATCCGCCGGGTGCCGGACACCACCTGCACTTCCGCCCTGCCCGACCCGTCGATGGCCTCGACCTGCTCGGGCACCACGTTGGTGATGATGTCCACGTTCCCCGCGATGAGCTCCGCAGTCCGCGTGGACGCCTCGGGGATGATCCGCCAAGCAATCCGCTGGAAGTTGCCCGGCTCCCGGACCTTCTCGAGCACCACCTCCGAGCCTCGCGTCCACGACGCGAGGCGGTACGAGCCCGACCCGACGGGGTTCGAGGCCGCCTCGTCGAGCGTCATGGCCTCGTAGGCGTCCTTGCAGTGGATGTACACCTCGGTCATCAGGCCGAACGCGATCGGGTTCTTCTGCGCGATGTCGACCCGGACGCGCAGGTCGTCGAGCGCTTCGGCGTTGACGAAGCCGATGGAGGTGAAGACGAAGCCCGGCGTGTTCCCGGTGAAGCGGTTCGCCGGGTCGGCGATCCGGTTGAAGACGTACGCCACGTCCTCGGCCGTGAGCGGCTCCCCGTCGTGACAGGTGAGCCCCTCGTTGAGGGTGTAGACGTAGGACGTTCCGTCATCCGAGATCTCGAGCGTGTGCGCGAGCTCCGGGACGTGCTCTCCCTCCGCGGTCAGCGTGAAGAGGGAGGCGAAGATGTGCCGGGCGATGTTCGCGTTGTCGCGACTCGAGATCATCCCCGGCTCAAAGGTCGTGATGTCGGCGCTGAGCCCCACCACGATCGTGTCCTCCAACGGCTCGGCGCATCCCGTGAGCGCGATCGCCCCGAGCAGTCCGGCCGCGGCGACCCGGGGCATGTGCATGCGAAGCTTCATCGGCGGATCATCCTCACGTTTGCTGTGGACCCATGTCCCGCAGTTCTACGGTGCCCGCGCCCGCGGAAGCCTGGATGCAGGCCTCGACCATGCGCAGCGAAATCAGGTGATCGGTTCCCGGGCAGGGGAGCGGCGTGCCGTCCCGGAAGTGACCCACGAAGTCCTCGAGGAGGCCGCGCGCGTCGTCCACCCACGGCTCCTCGGCGAGGAGCGGCACGGTGGTCAGCGCCGGGTCGTCGCGGAGCGCATAGCCGAGCGCGCCGAACATCTCCTGCTGCAGGGCAACGCCACGACGGCACTCCGTCCGCCACTCGAACCCCATCTTCTGCCAGTTCCCCGCCCAGGTCCCCTGGTACGTCACCTCGACCCCTCCGGTGAACGTGATGAGCGCCCCCACGTTTGCGTCTCCCTCGTACATCGACCACGACGGATTGAAGGTCCGCGCCGAGATCCGGACCGGGTCGGCGTCATAGACGTAGCGCATGAGGTCGAAGTGGTGGATCGATTGCTCCCAGAGCATCGGCTGTGACATCGTCAGGGGGTACCGGTTCAGGTGCGGGAGACGACCGTCGCGCCACCGCTCGTACGTGAACCGGCCGAACTCCGGTGGACCCAGCCGGTCCGGAGCGAAGAGTTCCTTCAACGCCTTCGTCACCGCCAGATAGCGAAAGTTGAGCCCCACGGCGAGAGGGACGCCGGCCCGCGCGGCGGCGGCCACGTGGGCTTCGGCGTCGGCGAGGGAGTCGGCGAGCGGCTTTTCCGCCAGGATCGCGAGATCCGCGCGGCAGGCGGCAGCCACCTGTGCGTGACGTCCCGCGGGAGGCGTGCACAGCAGGGCGACGTCGGCATCGACGCGGCCGGCGACGTCTTCCAGGGACGGTCCTCCCGCCACGTCGGGCATCTCGGCGAGCGCCGACGCGAGGCGGTCCGCATCGGTCTCCACGACTCCGACCAGCCGGCAGTCGGGGTGCTCCGCGATCACGCGGCGCCAGATGCGCGATCGGGCGCCGAGCCCGACGAGGATGAACCGGAGCGGGGTCATGCGGTCTCCCCTCCCACGCCAAGCGCCGTGAGCTCCGCCGCGGGAACCGGACCGTGGGCGCCCCCGGCGACGAGCGCGCGGAGGCCCATAGGCACGTCCGTCCACGCAAAGCCGCGGAGGGCCGCGACGTCGCTCGGCACCATCGGCGGCTTCACCCGTCCCACGGCGGGGACCGTCCCGACCTCGGTGCCCGGAAAGAGGTCGGCCACCAGACCTGCCAGCGCGCGGTCACGGCAGACGTGAGGACTGCCCAGGTGGATCGGATGTCCGGCCGGAGGGGCCTGCACGACCCTCTCCAGTGCGGGGGCGAGATCCGGGGTGAAGGTCCACTCCCTCTCGGGGTCGTCCGACCGGGCCTCGAGCGGGCCTCCCTCCCGGGCCGCCGCGAACCAGCGGGCCACGAGGGAGACGCCCGGCCGGCTCGGCCGCGCCACCTCGCCGGGGCCGAACAGGTAGCCGAGGCGGACGATGTGGAACGCCGTCGCACCCGGAACCGCCGCGGCCATAACCCGGGCCTCGCCTTCCCGCTTGGCGACGGCATAGGGGGTCGACCCGGTCGGCACGTCGGCATCGGTCAGTCCCCCGGTGGCATCGTCCGGCGCGAAGACCCCGGACGAACTGAGGAAGACGAAGGCCGTGGGCGTGACGCGGGCGCAGAAGTGAAGGGTCGCTGCCAGCGGGCGAAGATTCGCTTCGTGGTACTCCGCGGCCGTGACGCCGAGCGTTTCGGGATCCGTGGTCGTCCACGCGGCGTGCACCACCAGATCCGCGGTGGGCACGTCGGCAGGAACCCCGTCGGCGAGATCCGCCACGATGCGGGCGACGCGTGCATCCCCAACCTCCGCATCGAACGCGCGATCCACGCCAACCACGTCCCACCCCCGATCGGCGAGGCCCGTCGCAAGCGCCTGGCCCACGAAGCCGCCTGCCCCCGTGACGAGAGCCGTTCGCCCGTTCATTCCGGTGCGTCGGCGATGCTCGCCGGATCGAAGTCCGCGAGGGCGTCGAAGTGTTCCGACACCAGGCGAACCGCCCGGACCACGTCGCCCGTCTCGAGAGCCTCGACGATGGGCGGATGGGTCCCGGCGATGTCGGCCAGCACGACGTTTCGATCGTTGCGCAGCGACATGATCTGGTGAATGCGCAAGTACAGGCCGGCCCACAGCTGCGCGAGGAGCCGGTGATCGGAGAGCTGGATCAGCGTACGGTGGAACGCCTCGTCGGCGGCGATCAGCGCATCGCGGTCCCCGGATGCCGCAGCCGCCTCCATGGCTCGGCACGGCGCCCAGAGGACGTCGACGGCAACCCCGCGACCCACGATCCTGCGGACGGCCGTCACCTCGAACAGCTGGCGCATCTCCCGGATCTCGGAGACCTCTCGCACGGTGAGCGGCTTCACCCGCTTTCCCCGGTACGGAGTGGTCTCGACCAGCCCGTCGTTCTCCAGGTCCTGGATCGCCTCGCGGATCGGCGCCCGGCTCACCCCGAGCTGCTCGGCCAGCCTGGTCTCGGTGAGCGCCTCGCCGGGTCTCAGCCTGCCGGTGACGATGGCGAAGCGCAGGCGCTCGGCCACCTGCACCCGCAGCGGCGTCAGCTCGACGGGGTCCAGCGCAGGGTCAGCCACGGGGCTCGCGGACCTCCATCGAGGGGATCGACGCGAATTCATCGTCGTCGTCGTCGTCGCCGACGCCTCGCCACATCATGACGGAGAAGCTGCCGTCGCCGTCGAGCACGGAGATCCCGGCGTGCCACGTGCCCGGGTAGTAGGCGATGCCCATCGTGCCGGGCACCACGAACGCACGTGCGCGCGACGGGTCCGGCGCGCCCGTGGCGTCGGCCGGCATCACCGTCACCAGATAGCGAGATACCCCCACGGGCATGAACAGCTGCGCCGCGTGCGGGTGACGTTCCACCCGATCCAGCGTCACTGGAAGCGTCGTCGAGGCGACGCGGTTCAGGTGGTAGTGCGCCGAACGGCCCTCCACAGGCGCCAGCCAGTCGCTGAACATCGTCCGTCCACCCGGCTCCGGCGGCTCGATGAACGCGCCGAAGGGGGCGAACGCGACCGGGTCGGGCGGCAGGGCCGTCAGCGAAGGCAGGTGCGTCATGCGGTCACCGCCCGGGGCGGCGCGACCTGCCGCCAGTGCGCCGCGATGTCCCCGCGGCGACAGACCCAGACATCGTCTCGATCCGCGATGTGGTCCAAGAAGGTTCGCAGGCCGCGGATGCGGGCGGGCTGCCCCAGGATCCGGGCGTGCATCCCCACCGACATCATCCGCGGATGCACGTCGGCCTCCGCGACGAGCTCGTCGAAGGCGTCGACGAGGAACTCGCCGAAGGCACGACCGGTTACGAGAGGGCCGCCCACGAGCTTGGCATCGTTGGTGACGAGGGAGTACGGGATCACGAGGTGGTCACGCTCACTCACCCGTACCCAGTAGGGCAGCTCGTCGTTGTACGCGTCGCTGTCGTATGTGAAGCCTCCGTGCTCCACGAGGAGCCGGCGGGTGCGAGTCGAGGGAGCATACCGGCAGTACCACCCCTCGGGTGCACGGCCGACGAGCCGCTGCACCGCCTCGAAGGCCCCGGCGATCTCCGCCCGCTCCTCCTCCTCGTCCAGCAGATAGTGCTCGATCCACCGCCGGCCATGGCACACCACGTCCCAGTCGGTCGCCGCGACGGCCCTCGCGGCTTCGGGATTCCGCTCCAGCGCCAGCGCCGAGGCGAAGACCGTCAGCGGGAGCCCGCGCTCCACGAAGAGACGGTGGATACGCCAGAAGCCGACGCGGCTCCCGTACTCGAACATGCTCTCGGCGCCGAGATCGCGATCACCGCGCGGCACTCGGGGGGTGGCGACCTCCGAGAGTGCGGCGTCGGTGCGTCCGTCCCCGTCCTGCATAGAATACTCCGAGCCCTCCTCGTAGTTGAGGACGAAGTTCAGGGCCACGCGCGCGCCGTTTGGCCAGCGGACGTCCGGAGGGCTGTCGGCGTAGCCGACGAAGTCGCGCGGTTGCTCCATGCTCAGTCCCGCGTCCCTTCGACCTTGCAGAAGAAGCAGCACCAGTCACCGGTCTGGACGTTGGGCAGGGCCCGGAGTCCGAAGAACATGCCGTCGGCCGGCGCCTCCAGACGGGCCAGCGTGTCGCCGAAGACGTTCACGATCCGCGCGATGGGATCGCCCTTCTTCATCATCGTGAGGAAGTGCACGCCCGGGTGGGGGAGGAAGATGCCGGACGCGGGCGCGAGAAGCGCCTCCTGCTGGCCCCGATATCGGGGTGACGGGTACTTCGCCTCACCCGGATACATGTCGTAGTGCCGCAGGATGTTGAGGATCGAATCCGCGAGCTCCCGCCCCACGCGGGCGAACGCCTCGGGCGACGTCGCCGAGCGCCCTCCGAGCTCGACGGTGATCCCGACCTTGCCCAGGGACTTCATGAACGCCATCGGGCTTCCCGACGGATTGAAGTTCGACATGATGCACCCCCAGCCCGGACCCATCGCCGTCGCGAGCTCCACGGACTCCGGGGTCTCGTCGACGAAGATCGCCTTGTCCAGGAAGGAGTGGGCGCCACCGGAGTGGATCGAGATCTCGAGGTCCGCGACCGGACCCATGGCCGCGGCGTGGGCGGCCGCCACGCGCTCGCTCAGATAGCCGTCGGCGCGGCCCGGGTAGATCCGGTTCATGTCGTAGGTGAAGGTATCCCCCGGATTGCCCCGCTCGGCGGCGTTGAAGGCCGGCACGTTCAGCACCGGGCACAGTACGAGCGTACCCGAGAGCTGTGCGGGGTCGACCTCGGCAAGCGCGATCTGGCACGCGAGCGGGCCCTCCGGCTCATCGCCGTGTATGGCGCCGTTCACCCAGAAGCACGGTCCCCCATTCACGCCGTTGACGATCACCACGGGGATCTCAAGCGGCGTGCCGCCGGCGAGCTCGGTGACGGGGATCACGCCGCGCACGGTCGTCCCGGGCTCGGCGGTGGCGGTTCCTACGGTGATGGTACGGGCGGCGGTCATCTCAGATCCCCTTGTAGGCTTCGTATTCCTTCAACTGCTCGGGCGTGTAGACCTGCATGAACTCGATCTCGATCCCGCCGGCCTCCTCGTCTAGGAAGGCCACCCACCCTTCCGGGTGCGGGTGCGAGCCGTGCACCTGGCACGCCTGGCAGATGCGGAGCGTCGCGCCCCGCGCCTGCGCATGGGCCAGCGCGGCGTCGATGTCGTCGACTTCGTAGCAGATGTGGTGCAACCCTTCCGCACCCCGCTCGTCGATCCACTTCGCGAAGCGTCCGTCGGGCTCGGTCGACTGACAGAGCTGGTACTCGATGCCCCCGAGCCAGAAGAGGGCGACCCGGTTCTTCGACTTCGGATAGAACTCGATGGCGGTGTCTGCGGGTACGTGCAGGTAACGTGCGTAGGCGTCCAGTGCCTTCGCCGCGTCGCGCACCGCGAACGCCATGTGCTTGATGCCGCGTACGTTGGGGTTGTCTGATTTCACGATCATCTGCTCGGCTGGTGTCGGTCGTTCGGACGGTGTAGGTCGTGGTGTTCGCAGGCGCGCGACGCACTCACGCGCTGGCTTGCTCCCTCCGGATGGCTTCGACGACCCCCTGCATCCGCTCCAGGGCTTCGCGGATGCGCGGCACGGACTGGGTCAGGGAGATGCGGGCGAAGTCGTCGGTGTAGTCGCCGTAGATCGTTCCGGGGAAGGTCATGACCCGCCCCTCGGCGAGAAGTCGTTCGCAGAACTCGGTGGCAGGAACGCCCGTCTCGGCCACCTTCGCGTAGACGTAGAACGCGCCCTCCGGTTCGGCGTAGGGGATCCCCATGGCGACCAGCCCGTCGCACAGGACGCGCCGGCGCTCGTCGAAGGTCCGGCGGATCTCCTCGACGCACTCCTGGGGCCCGGTCAGGGCGGCCAGCGCGGCGTGCTGTCCCACCGCCGACGTCGAGATGGCCAGAGCGTGGTGGATCTCGGCCAGTGCCGGCATGAAATCGGCAGGGCCGGCGAAGTAGCCCACGCGCCACCCCGTCATGGCGTACGCCTTCGACACGCCCGAGAGCGTGATGGTCCGCTCCCGCATCCCGGGGAGAGCGGCCACGGGCTGTACGCGCGCGTCGCCGTAGGTCAGGCGGGCGTAGATCTCGTCGGAGACGACGATGAGGTCGTGCTCCACCGCCACGGCGCAGATGCGCTCCAATTCCGCGGGAGGTATCACCGAACCCGTCGGATTCGCCGGATTGATGAGGACCAGAATCTTCGAGCGTGGCGTGACGTGCGCCCGCACCATGTCGGCCGTGAGCGTGAAGTTCGTGTCGAGCGAGGTTCGGATCTCGACGAGCTTCGCCTCCGTGAGCTCGGCCGCCTGCAGGTACGGGTTGTATCCGGGACAGGCCAGGAGCATCTCGTCACCCGGGTCCAGCAGCCCGAGCGCGATGATGAACATCGCCTGCTGTCCGCCGGGGGTGACGACGATCTCCCCGGGTGCGTAGCGCGCCCCGCCGTGCCGCGCGATGTCGTCCGCGATGGCCTGCCGGAGCTCGGGCATCCCCATCGGGTGCGTATAGTGCGTGGCCCCGGCTGCCAGGGCCTCCTGGCCGGCCCGCACGATGTGTGCGGGGGTGTCGAGGTCGGGGTCGCCGCGCCCGAGGCTGATCACGTCCGGCAGCCCGGACGCGATGTCCATCATGCGGGTGATGATGTGCCGGTCGTGGTGCTGGACGCGGCGGGCGAGTCGGGTGCGGGCGTTCGTCACGTCGGCCTCACAGCCCGTAGATCGCGGTGTACTTCGCCGTCAGGTGCTCGACGTAGGGGCCGGGCTCGAGACCTCGTCCCGTCGCGCGCTCGAGAAGCTGCTCGCGGGTATAGCGGCGACCATGGCGATGCACGTGCTCCGTCATCCACTCTCGCAGCGGGCGGTAATCGGCAGAGGCCAGGCCGTCACGCACGCCAACGTCTTTCTTCGCTTCGGCGAAGAGCTGGCCTGCCATGACGTTCCCGATCGTATAGTTGCAGAAGGTCCCGACCTGTCCGGACGACCAGTGCACGTCCTGCAGCACGCCGAGCCGGTTACTGGGCACGTCGAGTCCGAGGTATTCCTTCACCTTTGCGTTCCAGGCCTCGGGCAGGTCGGCCACGCCGAGGCTGCCATCGATGAGCGCGGCCTCGATGTCCACGCGCAGCATGATGTGGAAGTCGTACGTGAGTTCGTCGGACTCCACGCGGATGAAGCCCGGCGCGACGCGGTTGATCGCACGCCAGAAGGTCTCGGCGTCGATCCCCGCGAGCTGTTCCGGAAAGGCGTCGTGAAGCTCCCCGTAGTTCAGCTCCCAGAACTCCCGGCTACGGCCCACCTGGTTCTCGAAGAGCCGGGACTGGCTCTCGTGCGCCCCGAAGCTCACTCCGCCTACGGCGTACAGACCGACGAGGTCGGTGGCGAGCGGGGTGCGGGTGTACGCCGGATCGCAGTACTGCTCGTACATCCCGTGACCTGCCTCGTGGAGCGTCCCGAAGAGGCTCTTCGGCATCCAGTCGTCGTTGACCCGGGTGGTGATCCGCACGTCGTTGCGCGTGAACGAGATCTCGAAGGGGTGCACCGTGAGGTCCAGCCGGCCCCGGTCAGTGTCGTAGCCCACCTTGCGCGCCATGTTGAGGGCGAAGGCGAGCTGCTTCTCCACGGGGAAGGGGCGCTGCAGGAAGTCCACGCGCGGAGCCTCCTTCTCGCCGATGGCCTTCACCAGCGGGAGGAGCCCCTCGCGGAGCGCGGCGAAGAGCGGCTGGAGCGAGGCGATCGTCTCGCCCGGCTCGAACCGGTACATGAGCGCGTCGTAGGGGTGCTCCTCGTAGCCGATGCACTCCGCCATCTCGCGGTTCAGCGCGAGGGTCTCCTCGAGCACGGGCGCGAACGCGGCGTAGTCGTTCTCGGCGCGTGCCTTCGCCCAGACGTGCTGACCCTTGGAACCGACCTCGGCGCGCCGGTGGACGAGCTCCGCCGGAATCCGGAGGTGATAGTCGATGGCCTCGCGCACGTGAGCGCACATGGTCCGCTCGACGCTGTCCGCCGCGAGGTTCGCGGTTTCGGCCTCGGCCGCATCGAGAAGCCGTCGCGATTCGTCCGCGACCAGGTGGTTGCGCGCGAAGACCTTCAGGGTGGCCAGCTGCATGGCGCGCGTGTCCGCTCCACCGGGCGGCATCATCGTCCGCGCGTCCCAACTGAGCATGGATTCCGCGCACAAAAGGTCGTTGACCTCGCCCATGCGCTTGAGTAACGCGTTGTATCCCATCGAGTTGGCCTCTTTGCGCTTTGGCCTGTATGTTGTCGACAATCGGCCCGTCAACGTGCGGCGCCCACTCGGGCGCTGTCAAGCGACCGGCCGGAACGTCCGGCGACCGGCGTGGGCGCCGGGACGACCCACCTCCTCGCGACGCATGACCGACACCGTGATTCCGATGACCGCCGTGACCCGGGAAAGCCTCGAGGTCTTCGTGTACGACGTGCTCCGCGCCATGGGGCTCCCCGAGGAGGAGGCACGGATCTTCGGCGGTGCGCTCGTCTTCTCGGAGCTGCGCTTCCACCCGGGCCACGGGCAGGGCGTCAAGAAGCTGCGCCGCTACGGCGACCGGTTCGCCCGGCGGCTGGTGGACACGAGCGCGCCGTTCGAGGTCGTCAAGGAGAGCCCCGCCCTGGCGCTGGCCGACGCCCACAACGGAATCGGCACGGTGGCGGCGACGCGCGCCATGAGGCTCGCGATCGAGAAGGCAAAAGTCTGCGGCATCGGGCAGGTGGTGGTGCGCAACTCGACGCACTTCGGGTCAAGCGCCGTGCACGCGTGCCTCGGGCCGGAAGCCGGCTGCATCGGCATCGCCATGACCAACGCCGGTCCCGAGATGGCGCCCTGGGGGGGACGGGAGGGGGTCGTGGGGACGAACCCGTGGGGGATCGCCGTGCCGACCGGGCTCGGCTTTCCCGCGGTGCTCGACATCGCGCTCACCACGGCGGGCAAGGGCATGATGACGTGGCACGCCCGCGAGGGCAGGAAGATCCCGCTCGACTGGGCGCTGACGCCGGAAGGCGAGGAGACCGACGATCCAAACGCCGCGATGGCCGGCGCGCTGCTGGGTATCGGCCAGTACAAAGGATACGGCCTCGCCTTCATGACCGACGTGCTCACCGGCGTGATCGGCGGCGGCGGCTATGGACTCACCCCCTACGCCGATCCGGCGAAGTGGGATGTGAGCCACACGCTCCTGGCGGTCGACGTCGAGTGGTTCATGCCCCTGCAGGAGTTCCGGCAGCGGATGGACGACTTCGCGGCGATGTGCCGGTCGCGGGCGCTGCGGCCCGGCTTCTCGGAGATCCTGATCCCGGGGGAGCAGGAGGCGCGGCGGGTCGCGCGGAAGTCCACGGCCGGAATCCCGCTCGAGAACCCGGTGCTCGAAGACCTGCGCGCCCTGGCCGCCGAGCTGGGCGTGCGGACCGGTATCGCCGAGGTGGGCCCGTGGCTGGACACGACGCTTTGAGGCCCCTCCCCCGCGCCTTCCACGAGGACGTGCGGGCACGGCTGAGGAAGCGGGCCGACGGTGCGGGGGTGGACGGGCTCCTCCTCCTGGGCGCCGGCAACGTGACGTACGCCACGGGGTGGCACTTCTCGGTGAATGAGCGACCGATCGGGCTCTGGCTCCCGGTGGATAGTGACGCCCTCCTCCTCGTTCCGCTCCTCGAGCAGGAGTACGCGGCGGCGGTTCCGGGCGTCGGCGTACGCACGTACGAGGAGTTCCCCGGTGAGCGCCCGCCGGTGCTCTGGATGATCGAAGAG
>Ga0222714_10002038_pt1 | contig 22054 bp, 20 predicted proteins | sample C33_3DmetaG_FD_165048 | JGI IMG/M metagenome (GOLD analysis project Ga0222714, IMG submission 165048) | Estuarine water microbial communities from San Francisco Bay, California, United States - C33_3D | ecosystem: Environmental > Aquatic > Marine > Unclassified | place: USA: California...
CGAATGCTAGGGCTTTACCCAAGAACAATCATTCACTGGGGAATTGGAAAGACTAGAGGCTTATCTCCAAGCCCTCGATGGCCAATTCGGTCCCGGGAAACACCGTTCTGGCCTCTTCCAACAAGGGTTGCAAATCGCTATAACGGGCCGAGAAGTGACCCACCAACAATCGCTTACAGCCTACCAGATTCGCCATTTCTGCCGCCTGAACGGAGGTGCTGTGAAAGGTCTGAATGGCCCGCTCCAAAAGGTCGTGCATGAAGGTGGCCTCGTGATACATCAAATCAGCCCCTTGCAGCAGCGGGGCCAAATCGGGCGTAAAGGCGGTGTCAGACACATAGGCGTAGCGTCGATTTTTATGACCGGGCAAGGTCAATTCGGCATTGGGAATGAGCGTTCCGTCTAATTTGCGGTAATCTTCTCCCATTTTGACCGCTTGATAGGCCTCAACAGGAACACCCTTGGAGTGGCAAGCATCGACGTTCAATCGAAGTTCTGGGCCGGTTTCTTCGAATGAAAATCCTGTACAGGCGATGCGGTGCCGAAGCGGAAAACTGCTCACCCTAAATCCTTCTTCCTCCAATACAGTGGCAGCCTTTTCGGTTTGAGTCGGCACAAAATGCAAGGGGAAAGTCAAACGTGAATCGCTGGCTTCCAAGGTATGGTTCAACCAGGCCTCGAGATCAGGAGGGCCCACCAAGGTCAGCGGATCCAATCGCCCAAACAGGCTCATGGAAGTCAGCAATCCTGGCAGCCCAAAAAAGTGATCGCCGTGAAGATGGGAAATCAAGATGTAGCGAATCTTCTGCATGCGCAGGTTGTATTGAACCAAGCGCATTTGCGTGCCCTCCCCGCAGTCGATCAAGAAATAGGCGCCGTCCATGCGCAGGTACTGAGCCGAGGGATAACGGTGCCGAGTCGGCGTAGCCGACGAGGTTCCCAAAATGGTCAGTTCAAAGGGTTTTTGCACGCATCTCAAAGATAAACCGAAAATCACGGCTGCGTAAACCGGCGGTAAAGAAAGCCGGGGCTTTGTAAAAAATCAGGGCTCTAGATTAGCCATAGGCATGACGCTGCTTAGAGCTGAGTGGCCGAAATTTTAGTTGGCGCTTAGGGATAGCAATTCTTGAACTGCGGCCCAAACCTGTGCTTCTGAAATGCGCATCATGCAGGTATCGTCGGGTCGTACGCAGTGTACCTGATCGCAAGGGTTGCAGGGTAAGACTTCGTGGAGGATGCGCGAGCGAAGCGAGCGCGGGTAGAAGACGTCTTTTACGCCCGGGCCGTAAAGGGCCAGGATGCCCAAGGTGGATCCGGCCGCAGACGCACGATCAGCCAGTTGCAAGGGCCCGCTTTCATTGCCCACAAAGAGTCGAGCCTGCAGCAGCAAACTGTACGTATGGAGCAGGGAATTGGATTCCAATTCCAAGGAGGACCTAGGGGTAGAGCTGCAAAGACTTCGAATCGATTCCAGCAATTCTCGCTCCTCTTCGCTGCCCAGCAAAAGCACATTCAAGCCCTGCTCTTGTTTTAGCCAATCGCAAAGCCGAGCGTACCGTACGGCCGGCCATCTGCGAAGCAAACTGCGCCCGCCGGGGTGAACCGCCACGAATGGCCCCCATTCCCGAGCCTTTGCCTCGCCCCATTGCTGGAGATCTTGGGAAATGAACAACTCGGGCTCTTCTACGCTAACCCCAGGCAATCCCTGTAGCAAAGCCGAATTGGTTTCCATTTCATGCCGCTGCTGGCCGCGGTTTTTCCAGCGAACTGAACCCCGTTCGCGGCGCAAAGCGGGCCAATATCGAAACGACTTCCAGAAAGTGGCCCAAGTCCCCCTTAGTTCAAACACCCAGTCGTAGCGGGAATTCCACTCCGAAACAGAGGTTAAAACCCGATCTACATGGGGATCCAATTCCAACATTCCTGCCACAAAGGGTTTGCACAAAACATGAAGTTCGGCTTGGGGCTGCGCCTTTTTCAATGCCGCAAATACATGGGTGCAGACCAGCATGTCGCCAATCTCATCCCATTTTACGCAGAGAATGCGCCGCGGGCTTCGCCTCGCGGCCGCCCCCAACCCTGTACCAACCCCATTCCAAATTGGGTTCATCAGGGCATTGGCCAGGTATAAGCGCTGTTCGGGACTCAAGGCAGCAAAGGGTGCAATAGGGGTTTGCTCGGCACAGCGTCGCTGCACAAATTAGGAGCCTGTATCTGCAACAGGTAAAGGCCATCGGTTACCGTTTCAGGAACGTAAATCAATTCGGTGATGCATGCCTTCCAACGAACTTGCTTCAGCCAAGCTCCTTCAGGGTCAGCGAGCGTCTGTTCTCGACCGGGCACATTCCACCAAATGCGGTGAGCAGCCAAAGCCCCAGCATCTTCTTCAGGATCGACCGAAGGAAAATCAGTCAAGAGCTGAGTATAGCCCTGATGGGCAATGAGGCGCATGGCATCAACCCCAATAAAAGGAGGCTCCTGGCCGCTCCACACAGCCGATCGCTTGGACTCCGAATTGGGAAGAGAGCGCAAACACAAAGCTTGAGCCGGCTGCAAGCGCCCTTGCAATTCGGGAGCATCTAAATACGAGCGGCCCTCTTTTCCTTGGGTGAGTTGCACACTGAGTACTTGAACCAAAAAAAAGGAACTGTCCAAGGCCTCAGGCAGGGTGTAACGCTGCTTCAAAACATGCCCAACGCACTCGGTATGGGTTCCGTTGCCATGGGCGCACAACGTCAAAATCTCGCAGTTCGCTGAGCCTCCTTCTGAGACCCGACCCACGAAACTTCCCACTCGAATGGGCTCAAATTGGGCGGGAGCAATGCCAAACGCATGAGGATTGTCGCCATTCGGGCCGATGGATAAGGATAAATCTACCGCTCGACTCAAATCGGCTCGGTATGGGGTTTCCTGAAATTGGAAATGAAACTGCACAGAACAAATTTGCCGAAAATTCGCCGATTTCTTGGCCTATTCGATGTTTTCATGAAAGGCAAAGTCCCGCTCAGTCAAAATCAGAAGGGATTCAGACCCAAGATGGATTCAATCCAAGCTTACACGCGTCTCGCGCCGCGGTCTTGAAAAAATTCGGTTCGATCTTCTTCGCGGGCGGGAAGGGGTTCGCTTTTCACCGCACCTATTTCAAATTGGACGTAGCGAATGGTCTTCCCATTGAGCAACCATATCTTTTCGTAAAAGGTCTGAATGGCCAATTTTTCAGGAAGCGGATCCAAGGCATAGACATCGTCAACTTGCTCCAAAATGCGAAGACCATCTTGAGCAATTTGATCCAAGGTGCTTTCCCAAAAGAGCAGGGAATCGCTTTTCAAATGCACCCGACCGAACGGGGTCATCACCTGCCTATACACATTCAAGAATTTGAAACTGGTCAAGCGCTTGCGCATTTTGCGCGGCTGCGGATCAGGGAAGGTGATCCAAATTTGGTCGACCTCTCCCGCGTCAAAAAAATCAGCCAAGCGATCGATTTCGATGCGCAAAAAAGCCACGTTTTTCCACCCTGATTCCAAGGCCTTTTTGGCCCCGGCCCATAGCCGATTCCCCTTGACGTCTACGCCAATGTAGTTGTACTCGGGATGCAGCTGAGAAAGACCCAAGGCATAATCTCCTTTGCCGCAGGCAAGCTCGAGTACTATGGGGTTAGAGTTGCCGAAGACCTCATGCCATTGTCCTTTGAGTTGGTGGCGATAATCGTAGCAATTGCTAAAGGTTTCAAACTCAGCAAACTTGAGCAATTTGTTTTTGGCGTTTCCCACTGATTCTCGGCAATTGTGCCTGCAAAAATGCAAGTACTTGTGCAATTGCTCCAAGTGTTTGCGAATTTTGCGCCGTGTCTTTGCCCCTCTCTCCCGAAGTACTGGTTCAAGCCTATGCCTCTGGTGCATTCCCCATGGCTGATCCTGAAGAAGACGGGGCCATTCATTGGCACATGCCTGAAAAGCGGGGCATCATTCCCTTAGACGAGGGATTCAAAGCCTCGAAAAACCTCATGCGTTTGTACCGCAAAAACCCCTTCGAGATGCGCATCAACCGGGATTTTGAAGGAGTGATTCGCCAGTGTGCCCAACAGCGCGAAGGCGACACCTGGATTTCTGAAGATATCATTGTGGCCTATTGCGAACTGCATCGATTGGGACTGGCCCATAGTTTCGAGGCCTGGGACGGCGACGAACTGGTGGGTGGTTTGTATGGTGTTTCCTTGCGCCGAGCCTTTTTTGGCGAAAGCATGTTTCACAAGCGCCGAGACGCTTCCAAACTCTGTTTGGTGTTCTTGGTGGAATTTTTGCGCGAACAAGGATTTGAACTGCTGGATTCTCAATACCTCAACGACCACATTGCGCAGTTTGGGGCCTATGAAATCGAACACGAAGCGTTCTTGGAGCGGCTCGAACAGGCTTTAAGTCCCCGTTAACGGTCTCGGTTTTTCCAGCGGGCCCAGTGCATTCTGCAATAACGAACCCACAACAGGACCATCAAGGGCAAGACCACGATTACCAATCGATTGAAGGCCCAAGCTTGCGACCATTCCCCGTGAATGGCATGCATGACAGCCCGAGTCATGCCACAGCCCCAACACTCCAGGTCAAACAAACGACGGGAGAGGCAAACGACTGTGCCGGTATCAAAAAAATCGGCAGGCAATGCACCGAGCACCAATGGCCCGAGGCACAGCCCGCCGATGGCTAGCGCAGACCAACGAGGGTCGCGTTTGTTCATGTTAAATTTCTTCGGTGTACCCGCTTCCGTCTGCAGGACCCAAGTCACCGGTCAATATGCGAACCAGGTCGATGATCCACCAAATTCCGCATCCGCCGAAGGTCAAGATAAACAAGACACCTTCCATATAATAACCCAAATAGAAGCGGTGAATGCTGGGCAGCAACAGAACCAAAGCCAGGGCTATCCATTGACTTTTGCCACTGGAGCTGCTCTGTTCAGCTTTTTTCTTTTCAGCAGGAGCCTGTTTTTGAGCTTGGGCTTTAGCCACAGCTTTGCTGGCGACTGCAGCCTTGTGAGCAGCAACGGCCACTTTAGCGGCAGGGTTTTCTGGCGTTGAAGGGCTAGCCACAACCGCTGCGCTAGGAGCGGGTGATTCGACAGCCTCGAGGCTGGAGCTTGAAACCTCGATAACTTCGGGGCTTACTTCGGCCTTGGCCACGGCCTCAGGGCTTACACGCTCCAAACGCGTAGGACGCTCAAATTGGCCGTTTTTACCACCACCCAGGGAGATGTTCCAGCCCTTGTTGTACTGGCGCTTAACAACGCTCACATTGCTTGAACAGGCACTGATCACCAGGGCCACGGCAATAAACAAACTAAATGCAGTAATGAATCTTTTCATAGGATTTGAATAAACTCAAATCTAAGCGAAAGCCTACATCGATGCAATGCCTTTATGCATTCTTAACACGCAAGGGATAAGACGCTTCCGCCGCTTTTTCAAATCGAAGGGTATCGGATCTGCGAACAGCCACTCGGTAGGCCACTCCTGAATCGTATTGGCGATCGACAATGCGAACAGAGAAGGGCCGCAACAACAAATGAATGGCTTGTTCCTGCTCATATTCCCCGCGAATCCAAAAATCATCTTCGATCAGTCGCTCTTGCTTATTTCCTGCCTCCAAAGCCATCTGGGCAGCCCCGCCATACGAGGCAATAAGCCCAGGAATGCCCAACAAGGTCCCTCCAAAATAGCGCACTACCACCACCAAGGTATTGGTAAGACCCGCCGATAGAATGGCTCTCAAAATGGGCCTAGCCGATGAGCCGCTGGGTTCCCCGTCATCATTGGCGCGTTGCGCCTCTCCGCTCGGCCCCAAGGAATACGCATAGACATGGTGGGTCGCATCGGGATATTTCAGCCTCAATGCAGCCAAATGTTCTTTGATTTCTGCTTCCGAGTGAACCGGGTAAGCATAGGCAAAAAATCGACTTCCCTTTTCGCGCAATTGGGCCTCTGTGGGCCCTTCTAATTCCCAATATGAATCGTCAAACAGCAAAACCTCAGCCCATTCCTTTTACGATGACCAGCGATTTCAACCACTCTTGCAATACAGTGGCATAGGCAGCAGCAATGGCCAAAATGGCTACGATCAACCCCAGCCATCGTTTAGGGTTCATGGGCTCTTTGAAAAACAACCAAGCCACCAAGGCTGTAAAAATCAAGATGCCAATGTTATTCATGGCAAAAAAGGCGGCCGTGGCGCCTTGAAAGGCGTACAATCCGCGCAACAAGAATACGATGGAAAAAAAGTTGATCAGGCCCAAGGCTATGCCGCTTTGAAGGGCGGCCCTGTTCCACTGAGCGCGCCAATCAGACCGAAGCCATCCGAGGCTACCAAAAAGAAAAGCCGAACCAAAAATCACGGTACTCTGCTGCCAATCGTTCAGGCCCGAATGAAAACTTTGGCGAATGGCATTCAGACCGGCATCAACCAATCCTGAGCCTATAAAAACAGCTAATAGAATGGGCTCGAATCGCAAATTTTCCTGGCTCGAAAGCAAGTATATACTGAGTATGGACAGAACCACAGCCAAACCCAATCCCCAGCCCAAAGGTTCGGCATACAAAACAACCGCAACCCCCATAGGAATGACCAAGCTCAATTTGGTAGCCGTAGCGGCCGAAGCAGCCCCAGCTCGACGGGTGGCCGTACCCATCAATAGGAAAGTGGCTACAAACAACAGACCCATGCTAAATAGCAATCCAAAGGCAGGGTCGCCGAAATGGGACACGCGCCAAGTTCCTTCTCCAAATGCAGTTCCCAAACCTTCGCCCAGCAAGAGGCAAGTACCGTAATTGACCCAAACAACAGGGAACAAAGCCCGGTTGTTCCGACCCAATTGGGTAAACAAAAGGAAGATCAATGAGCTACAGAGAATCGACAGCAGCAAGTAGGCCATGTGCGCAAGTTACACCCAAGATCCCGCTGTTCACAAGGTGCGCTTCCAGGTATGCAAGGCATCGCCCTCCCCGTTTTGGCAGGTCCAATTTCCCATCGATTCGCCTTTGAATGAACGTGCATCAGGGGCTTTCAACGCCGCATTATGGGCCGCTGGACTCCAATGACTATGGCTGGTAAAACGCGAAATTTCATCGACCATGCCTTGGTTCAAAAACGCATCCAAAACTTGGCGTCCCCCCTCAATCATGACTGAGCCCAAACCTTCTTTTAGCAAGTATTGCAGCACTTGTTCAGCCGATCGGGTATCGGGCAGCTGGACAAATCGAAACCCCTTGATTTCGGGCGCCGAACTGCATTCATGCAGCACCCACCACTCCCTGGACAAGTCGCCGTTATAAGCCGAATATTGGCCCTCTAAACGAGCGTCCAAAACCACGCGCTGCGCGCGTGTCTGTCTCCCGAACAAACCCGGCATATCGGCATTGAAAGTGCCTACACCGACCAAAATGGCCATTTCTTGATCGCGCAAATCCAACAATTGCTCGCGCGCCCAGTCCCCGCTGATTTTCAATCGCTGCGAGGCTACGCCACTTCCCATAAAGCCGTTGGCCGTCTCGGCCCATTTGGCATGCGCAAATGCTCGCTTTTGAATTTGATTCACCCAAAAACGGCGATTCAAAATCCGCGCGTCATGTTCCAATATGCCTTCGATCACTTCTACCCCCGCCTCTCTCAATCGAGCTATGCCCTGACCGCTCACCCGAGGATTGGGGTCTGTCATGGCCAAGACCACCCTTGAAATGCCAGCCTCCAAAATGATATCGGTACAGGCAGGGGTTTTGCCTTGATGGTTGCAGGGTTCCAAGTTGACGTACAGGGTACCCCCTCTCGCCCTATCCAGATTCGGCAAGGAAAGCAAAGCCTCTCTCTCAGCGTGCCAGGCCCCATATTGGCGGTGGTGGCCTTCGGCGATGCAAGAACCCCTTGCATCGAAAACCACCGAACCTACCAAGGGGTTCAAACCCACAGCGGTTCCAGCCTTTTGGGCCAGTTCCAAGCAGCGTTTCATGGAGGCTGTATGGCTCAGTTCATTCACGGGCAGGAGGATGCTTTGCGAAGTTATGGCTAATTTTGAAGCTCCATGGCCAAGTCCAGTCCTACACCCCGAATTCGTTTAACCGCCCTTTTCAAAGAATTTTACCAAAGCCAGCAAAGCGCAGGCATTCTATTGATTGTTTGCACCTTGTTCTCGCTTTATTGGGCCAACTCGAGCTGGGGAGAAACCTACCGTTCATTTTGGCACTTTGAATTGGGAAGCGAGCCCTTTGGCTTGCATTTGAAACACAGTTTGGGTGAGTGGATCAACGATGCCTTGATGACCGTGTTTTTCTTGCTGGTAGGCCTTGAAATTGAACGCGAATTGTACATCGGTGAATTGAGCAACCGAAAGCAAGCCCTCTTGCCCGTGATTGCGGCGGTTGGAGGCATGGCCGTCCCAGCTTTGATCTACATGCTCAGCAATTGGCAGTCGCCTGAAACCTTGCGCGGCATTGGTATTCCTACGGCTACCGACATTGCCTTTGCCATTGCCCTGATGAGTTTATTGGGCGATCGTGTACCCCCTTCGCTGAAGGTATTCTTGACCGCCTTGGCCATCATCGATGACCTGGGTGCCATTTTTGTCATTGCCCTGTTTTACGGAGACGGTTTTCACTGGGCCTGGTTGGGTGCTTCCATCTTGATTGGGGCTTTGATGTTTGTGTTCCAGCGTCGTGGCGTCACCTCGTTGTGGGTGTATTTGCCCTTGGGCCTGTTGTTGTGGCTCGCGATGATGCATTCGGGCATTCACGCAACCTTAGCCGGTGTCATTCTGGCCTTTGCCATTCCTTTTGAAGACGGCAAGCCCCATACAGTTTCCTACAAATTGGAACACCGCTTGGCCGCCCCTGTCACCTTTTTCATTCTACCCCTGTTTGCCTTAGCCAACACCGCCATTCCCATTAGCAGCGATACCTTTCAGCACTTTTTAGGCCCTGAATCCATGGGCATTTTCTTGGGCTTGGTGCTTGGCAAGCCTCTGGGCATCGTCACATTCAGCCTGATCAGCGTCAAATTGGGATATGCCCATCTTTCAGCCAACATCAGCCGCCGCATGCTTTGGGGAGCCGGTATGTTGGGAGGAATTGGCTTTACCATGGCCATGTTCGTGACCAATCTGGCCTTCAACGACCAGGCTTTGATTGATTTGGGCAAACTCAGCGTTTTGGTAGCCAGCACCACGGCGGCCCTGCTCGGATACAGCCTCTTGCGTTGGGGCAGTAAATAAACTCATTTAATGCCTAATTTTCGAGATGCGAATTTTACTCTTGGTCTTGATTGTAGGACTAGCCCTTTACAGCAATCCCAGTTTCGACAAACACAAAGCCTTGGTTCATTTGGAAATCAAAGAACAAACCCAAGAAAAAACCGAAGAAAACCTGGCCTCCAAACTCGGGCAATGGCTGAATCGAGGAGTGAGCCAATTGGCCGTTGATGCTCTGATGAGTTACGACAATTACTATGTCGCCTCAGTTACGCATTTGAAAACAGACTCAGAAGAGCGTTTGTTGAGCATCGGGGTTTTTGGACAAGTTTTTATTTTGCCCCAAGAATTGAGCCTGTAAGCCATGCGGTTGTTGCTCTCCCTGCTACTAGGATTCACCGGGTCTTTGCTCGGGCAAATTCGATTCATAGATGCGGGCATTTTCCGAGTCGAATACAACGAACACTATGAGCAACCTCAACGACTGTGGTATACCGTTTCCTGTACTGAATCTTTGTATTCCCGGTCGGGATTGAACTTCTATGGAGTTGACTCGGTGCATACTTCAAATGATGCCGATTATGCCAACAACGTTTACGACAAAGGACACCTGGCTCCCGCAGCCGATTTTGCTTGCAACGAAACAGCCCTTCGCCAAACCTTCAGTTATTTGAATTGCGCCTTGCAACACGAATCCCTGAACCGAGGGCCTTGGAAGGCTCTGGAAGATCACGAAAGGCAATTGGCCCAAGTCGCTCAAGTCGAGGTGCGCGTAGAATTGGAATTTTCAAACAGCCAGCCCCTGCCTACTGGAGCTGTCGTGCCCAGTCACTTTACCAAAATCCTGACCCAAGGTGACCGAGTATGGCGCTACCGATTCCCCAACGATGCCAGCGTCAAAGGGCGCCCCTACTCCTCGTTTTTGGTGGGCTCTGATTGATTTTCGGGTTGGAGTGCTTAGACCTTATCGGTCCCAAACGGATACAAAAAAAGCCCCGCCGAATGGCGGGGCTTTTGGCTGGCGGTCCGGACGGGGCTCGAACCCGCGACCCCATGCGTGACAGGCATGTATTCTAACCAGCTGAACTACCGAACCGTTTCCCTCGAAAGGGATGGCAAAAATACAGCGATAGGCAATATTTGCGCAATAGGAAACCGTAATTTTTTTAAAAAATTTGTCAGGCCCTGATTCGACTCAGTATCTTCGTCAATCAGGCTCTTCCAAGACCCTGTTACACAAGCCAATGAACACAAAACAATTTCTTTCGAGCCGATTGACATGGCTCGCCCTTTTCTGTTCGGCCCAGCTCGGCCTAGCCCAATTTCCCGAAGTGACCTGCTACCATGTTGATGCCGGGGCCCATGAACGAAACCGCAACATCGACGTGGAATACATGGGACTCGACGTGTCATTCGTTCCTGAAAAAGGCGAGGTAAAAGGCCTGGTATTGCATCGATTCAAAGCCCTGCAAGACCAATTGGACACGGTGTTCTTTGATGCGCCTGGCATCCAAATCAACAAAGTCAGCTTGGATGGCCAACCCATCGCTTTTCGAACCATTCCAGCCGGTTTGGTCTGTGAAACCCGTTTGACTGGCGCATTTGGCCAAATCCATGAAATTGCCATCGACTACCTAGCCCACCCCAAACGCGGCATTTATTTCATCGGTTGGAACAACGACAACAGCGATGATCCCAAGCGAATGACTCGCAAACAGATCTGGACACAAGGTCAAGGCATTGACAACCGCCATTGGATACCCATGATCGACGATCGGGGAGATAAGTTCGTAACGGCCGTAAGCGTCTATGGAATCGATGACCGTTACAAGGTTTTATCGAATGGCGCTCTCATCAGCAACAAACTCGACAAGAAAACCAACACCCGCACCTGGGTCTACAAAATGAGCAAACCCCATGCGGGTTATCTGCTCATGCTGGGCATAGGAGAATACAACATCAAGGAAAGCAAAACTTCTCGTGGCACGCCCATTCAGTTTTGGTATTACCCTGAACATCCCGAACGGGTAGAGCCCACCAGCAAGAATACCGAAGACATCATCGAGTTTTTGGAAGACGAAATTGGCGTCCCCTACGCATGGGGCAACTACGCCAATATCATGATCCAGGATTTCTTGTATGGTGCTATGGAAAACACCAGCGCCACAACCTTTGGCGACTTCTTCTGGGTGGATTCGCGTTCCTTTTTGGACCACAATTACATAGGAGTCAATTGCCACGAAGCCACGCACCAGTGGTTTGGAGACCTGATCACAGGCCGACACGATGCTGAGCAGTGGCTGCAAGAGTCGTTTGCCACTTTTTACCCCGGATTGTATCAAGGTCATGCCTTTGGAGAAGATGCCCAGGCTTGGTACTTCAGAGGGCAAATGAACGGAGCCTTGGCGGCCGGTCGCGAGAACTCCCTACCCGTTCGCCACAGCGCATCGGGCAGTTCCCGTCACTATCCCAAAGGTGCTTCTGTGTTGTACATGTTGCAGCACACCATGGGCCGCGAAAATTATAGACGCGCCATTCAACTGTATTTGCAACGCCACGGGTATGGAACGGTTGAGACCTGGGATTTGCAGAAAGCCATCATCGATGCCACCGGCATGAATATGGATTGGTTCTTCGACGAGTGGATTCACCGCGGTGGCGAGCCCAAATACCGCGTTCAATTCAGCCAACAAGGCAATCAAGGAGTATTCAATATCGAGCAAATTCATGTGCACGACGCCGTAGTCAGAGACTTTAAAATGCCCATAGATTTCGCCATTCATTTGAGCGATGGTCGAATTCTGCGCCAAACCGTTGTCATTGATAAAGCCTATCAACAAGTTCGCATCAACCTGCCAGAAGGCAGCGAAGCCGTATTGGGATTGTTCGATGAGGGATCTTTCGTTTTGAAACACCTGGAGTTTGAAAAAAACCAGCAGCAGTGGCTCACTCAGTTGGCCAAGGCCACCTTCACCTTGGATCGTTTCGATGCGCTATTGGCAATGAAATCATGGCCTTTATCTGCCAAAAAAGAAGCCTTATTGGCTGCCTACAAACGCGAAAAACAAGCCGATTTCTTAGCCGAAATCACCCGCCAATTGATGGCAGACGATGCCTCTGCATTGGAATTCGCCCAATCGGCATTTGAATCCTCTGAACATTTGGTGCGCCGCGTGGCCATCAATCAGTGCCCCATCACACCTGAAACCCAAGCTTATTTCTGGAATAGCCTAAGCGACTCCAGTTACGAAAACATAGAATTGGCCTTGCGCCGCATGTGGAACAACCCCCTATTTGGCCAACAGAAGAATGCGCTATTGGACCGCATCAAGGGCTTAGACGGATACCTGAACAACCTCTTGATCGCCTACAACGAACTGGGAGCAGAAATATATCCCGACATCAATTGCCATGCTCAGCTCGTGCTCATGGCTGGCCCTCAATTCGAATTTCGCACCCGCGTTCAGGCTGTGCAGGCTCTGCGGCGCATGAACCACCTAGACGAGTACTATGCCCGTGTGCTGTTTGACGCTCTATTGAATTTCAATTCTCGCCTCTCTAATCCCGTTCTATCCATATGCCGTCAGTATATCCAAGAAACTCAGAAAAAGAGCACCTTCGAATCTGCCTTGCAAAAAAGCGGCGGCGATTGGCCTGGCCTACCGAAAGGCATGAACGCTCTAAATGCGGCTGAAATTGCCAAATTACGAGGCATGTTAGGCCTCTGAACTCTTTGATTTATGGGCCGAAATTCATTACTTAGCAGTTTATTTAGGATATCTGTGAAAAAGACTGTCGCTTCTACCCCCCAGCGCACGCGTTCAACGAGTATATTGAACCTCGCCATCGCAACCTTACTCAGTATGGTACTGGGACTTCAGGCCTGCAAAGGGCCCTCGTTTGAAGAAGGGAAAAAATTGTTCGACCAAGGTTATTACGGTCAAGCGGCCTTTTTGCTGGAAGAGTACAGCAAAGACTCCGAAGACAAACGCCTCAAGCAGGAAGCTATTTTCTTGGCTGCAGAAGCCTATCGTTTGAACAGCGACTATGAAAAAGCCAAGCGCTTGTATGACAAGGCTTTGAAGACTGACCCTAAAAACACCAAAGCTCTGATTGCTCGTGCTGACATGCTCAAGAACCTCGAGCAATACCGCGAGGCCGTCGATGCCTACAACACGTACCTCGAGGAGGTTCCCGGCGATAGCATGGCCTACAACCGCATGATCGGTTGCGAATGGGCCCTTCAATGGACCGAAGATTCAAGCCGATACGAAGTTTCGTACTTCAAAGAAGCCAACACGCGCATCTCCAATGACTGGGCCCCCATGATGGCCTCCAAGCAAGACGACGTTTTGTTTTTCACCACCGATCGTGAAGGTGGCGCCACCAAACGCATCTATTCAGGAACCATGAATTTCTGGACTGACGTGTGGTACATGCAGTACGAAAAAGGCAAAAAGGGCAAACCTGGCAAATGGCTAGGTCCCTACTATTTGGATGATGCCAAAGACGCCAAAATCAAATTCCCCAATACCGACTTCAACGAAGGAGCCATGACCTTCGATAACCGCTACCAAACCATGTACATGACCCAGTGCGGAGGTCGCGATGGCAAGCAGCAAATGTGCGGCATTTACGAGTACAAAAAGCGTGGCAATGAGTGGATCATGGGTAGCATTTTGGACTTCTGCGCCGAAGATTCCTCTCACAGTTATGGCCACCCTGCCTTGAGCCCCGACGGCAACACCTTGTATTTTTCTTCCAACCGCGAAGGCGGCTATGGCGGGTTCGACATCTACGCGGTAACCTACAGCCGCCGTTCCAAGAAATGGAGCGACCCTGTTAACTTGGGACCCAACGTCAACACTTCAGGTGACGAATACTTCCCCTACATCAACCCCCACAACAACAAGCTGTACTTCTCAACCGACGGATGGCCTACTTTGGGCGGTTTGGACATGTATGAAGCTGAACCCACCGACAACATTCAAGTATGGCGCGAAGTAGAGAACTTGCGCGAGCCCTTGAACTCGGGTGGTGACGACTTCGGTATCACTTTCTACAACAAAGACCCCAACAAAGGTTTCTTTACCTCGAATCGCGGTGACCGCAAGAACAACGATGACATTTATGCCTTCGACGTTACTCCCTTGCTCATCAACATTCAGGGTGTCGTAACCGATTGTAACAGCAAAAAGCCCCTGATTGGAGCTACGGTTATCATCACCAACGACCGCGATAGTGTGGTGGCTACTTTGAAAACCGACAGCATGGGAGCCTACAATTACGACTTGAAAGAGAAGACCAATTACAAGTTGATTGCCAAGCACCCCGCTCTCTACTACTTCGATGGTCCCTTGACCGAGCGCACCACTTGGGGCATTCGCTTCTCAACCACCCTCTACCAAGACTTCTGCTTGACCAGCCCCATCGACGAGATTCTGACTTTGCCCATTTTCTATGATTTGGACAAAGCCAACATTCGTCCTGATGCGGCCGCTGTCCTTGACACTTTCGCTCGCAACGTATTGTTGAAATACCCCAAACTGATTGCCGAATTGGGCTCTCACACGGACTGCCGTGCGAGCATTGACTACAACGTAAAGTTGGCTCAACGACGTGCCGACAGTGCCCGTAGTTATCTCATCAATAAATACGGAATCGATTCCAGCCGAATCGTCGCCGTTGGTTATGGTGAGTTGGAATTGGTCAACGATTGCAAATGCGAAGGCCAAGAAGTGGTGGGCATGACTCCCTACATCAAAGGTGAAACCAAAAAGATGATTGTAGCCAAAGACCGCGATGGAAACGTTCGCATGAGCTACTACGAAGAATACTTACCCAGTGAAATCAAAATCATTGGGGACAAAGCCTTCGTCATGTGCGACGAATACCAGCACCAGCAAAACCGTCGTACCACAGTGCGTTTCGCTTGGGAAGGCACCGAATCTCGCGCCAAAGTAAACGTAAACGTCGACTTGGATCGCAACAATACCAACGTAGGAAAAGCCAGCAAAGACAGCGCTGCAGCCGAAGCAGCAAGCAGCCCCGAAATGGACTTGAGCGGTGCCATTCCTGTTACCGTAAGCTCATTGAGCGGCAAAGATGCCATTTCTGTCATGGTGAACAACGTGCGTGCTGAGGCCTTTGTATATGACTTCATCGGTCGATATACGGCTGTTCCCGCTGCCGTAGCCGCAGAATGGTTGAAATCTGGCTTGATCAACAAAGGAAGCTTCTTGGATGGCGATAAAGTTGTCGCGGTTGACCCCAACACCGGCAAGAAAATCAAGCTGCCCAGCAACAAGTTTATCCTTGACCAAATGACCGTAGGTGATTACGTAGTGAAAAACGTATCGTTCCAAATCACCGATAAGGTTGATGTACCCACCTTGGGTAAGAACTTCTTCAAAGTATTCAAACCTGAATCTCCTGTGAAAGACGGCAAGTTGTACTTGCTGCCCAAGCGCCCTGTGCGTCAACCCCGCACATCGCCCACCAGCAGCCGTTCAACGCCCGCTGCCGAAGAACCCGCTTCAGATTCTGATGAAAGTGAAGGAGGCAAAAAGAAGAAAAAGGATTAACAAAAAAGCCCCGAAGTGATTCGGGGCTTTTTTTATGCTCAGGATTGAACTTGTTATAAGGCTTGTCGAATGCGTTTCAATTTAACCAACAAGGCTTCTACCTGATCCAAGGGCAACATGTTGGCCCCGTCGCTCTTGGCCGAGGCTGGATCGGGGTGCGTTTCCATGAACAATCCATCGGCACCCACTGCAATGGCCGCTTTGGCAATGGTTTCAATCAGTTCAGGTTTGCCCCCGGTAACACCCGAGCTTTGATTGGGCTGTTGCAAACTGTGGGTTACATCCATAACCACAGGGGCTCCCATTGCCTGCATCTCGGGAATGTTGCGAAAATCAACTACCAAATCGCTGTAGCCAAAACTGTTGCCGCGATCGGTTAGAATGATGCGATCGTTGCCGCTGTCGATGCATTTTTGCAATGCATGCTGCATGGCATTGGCGGCGGCAAACTGACCTTTTTTGATGTTGATCCACTTGCCCGTTTGGGACGCAGCCACCAACAATTCGGTCTGGCGAAACAAGAAGGCCGGTATTTGAAGCACGTCGACATACTCAGCGGCCATCGCGGCTTCGTGAGACTCGTGAATGTCGGTGACGGTGGGTACTGCAAACTGATTCCCTACCTCAGCCAAAATGGCGAGTGCCTTTTCATCTCCAATGCCCGTAAAGGAATCCAAACGACTGCGATTGGCCTTGCGGTAAGACCCTTTGAAAACCCAAGGAATTTCCAAACGCTGGGTCAATTCAGACAAGTGCTCAGCTATGCGCATGGCACTGTCTCGATCTTCAATCGCACAGGGACCGGCCATTAAAAAAAAGGCCGATGGGTCTGCCACGCGAAGTTGCGGTATGGCGGGTAAGCTCATGATTCAAAGGTAGGGCCAAGCCCAATATTCTCCATCCAATCGCTACGCTAGTACGAATAGAAGTTGTAGGTACGCATGCTACCGTTGGGGTCGCGCCCTTGAATTTGAATGCGGCCTGTCGCTTTTTCCATGGCCGAAATCAGAGATTCAGCCTCCCGGTAGATTTGGCCATTGAACTTGATGACCACAAACCCATTGGGTAAACCCATTTGAGCAATGACTCCGCCGCGTTGAATGTTTACGAGGCGAATGCCATTCGACAATCCAAACTGGGATAGATCAGAAGCCGACAAGGGTTGAAAATCAGCTCCCAAGCGAGACGAAGGAACAGCCCCTTTCATCAGCAGGGCTTGGTTGTCGCTTTTGCTTATCAAGGTCAGCGAAGCTGCTTTTTTCGTCCCCTCTCGAATCCACTCGAGATTCAAAGCATCGCCGGGACGCAAATAAGCCAAGTGCTCATCGTAATCGGATTTAGCGCTAAGAGCGTGCCCCGCTACCGAAACCAATACATCGCCTTTTCGAATGCCCGCCTTGTATGCTGGCCCATCTTCCAACACCCCTGTTACCTTGAGGCCGCTGTTGTTCAATCCCAATTCTTCCCACTCATCGGCATTCATCTCGCGCAATTCTAAACCCGCAAATCCGCGCTGCACTTCTCCTTTTTCAATGAAATCAGTCACGATTTTGCGAACGATGTTCGATGGGATGGCAAACCCATAACCCGTGTATGAACCTGTATTGCTCTGAATGGCCGTATTGATGCCCACCAACTCGCCCGAAGCATTGACCAGGGCTCCTCCTGAATTACCGGGGTTGATGGCAGCATCAGTCTGAATGAAACTCTCGATGGGAAATTGGTTCTTCAACAAATTGATGTTACGTCCCTTGGCTGAAACGATACCTGCCGTTACCGTACTGGTCAAATTGAAGGGGTTGCCCACGGCCAATACCCAATCTCCAACTGCCAATTCATCGCTGTTCGCAAAGCGAATGGTCGGCAAAGCGCTGGCTTCGATTTTCAACAAGGCCAAATCACTCCCTGCATCGGCACCCACCACTCTAGCCGTGAATTCTTTTTTGGGGCTATTCAACACCACCGTCAATTTTTCAGCACCCTGAATGACATGGTTGTTGGTCACGATGTACCCGTCTGCTGACACAATGACACCGCTTCCTGTGCTCATGCTGGGACCTCGGCTGCCAAAGGGATCAAAATCCCAAAACCAGCCCAGGGGACTGTTGTATTGTACCGTGCTTTCATTCTTGATGAAAACCACCGTGGGTGTAGAGATGGCTGAAGCCTCTTGAAACGAACTGGGAGCCGAAGCTAGGTTTGCCAATCGCGCCGATGCGGGCGAAGAATCACTAACCTGCAGTTCTACTCTTGCCTCGTGGCTCCAACCGCGCTGCGCGTACGAACCCAACCAACCCGCAATAAAGGCCAATCCAAAAAAGGCCAAAAAACGAAGAGCAGCATGTTTCATGCTGCTCTTCTTATCAAAAATCGGGCCGAGCCGATCAGTGCATTCCAGGGAACCACGGGCGACCAATCGCCTCACGGAACGGCCAAGGCATGGCCAAAAGAATCAAAACCAATGCAATGAAAAGCCAGCGCTTGGTTTTGTTGCTGTCACCCGCTTTGGCGCTGCGGTGACCCAAGGTGATGAACAAGATGGACAAGATCATCATGGTGGGGTGCTCAATGGCCCAAAAACGAGCCGCTGAATTGCTCATGGCTCCCATGTTCGCAAGGCCCAACCCGCCAGTAGCCCACTGGTAGAGACCCACTAACAAAGTGATGTGCGCCGAGATCATCATGATCAAGGTCTCTTTGCCATTTTTGCCTTTGAAGGCGTTCCAAAGCGACCAAATCAAGGTCACGACGATAACCCAACGAAGCAGGTTGTGAAGGTGAAGCAAACCGGTATCCATGAGTCGAAGATACACAATGCCTCTGATTTATGCGCCTGGCATTTCCAGGGCAAGGAAAATGGTGGCTCAATGGAACTTTTCATGGATTCTATGTAATTCAGACAATGAGCAATGGGTCCAAATCAGTCAGACTGAATTGAAAATCATTAACATGCCGTTCGTTACACAGCAAACCATGAGTACCCATTACCACATTGTAATCGTTGGCGGAGGAAACGCCGGCATTTCGGTGGCAGCCCAACTTTTGATCAAAGACAGGAGTTTGGACATAGCCATCATCGACCCTTCTGACAAGCATTATTACCAACCCGCCTGGACTTTAGTAGGAAGCGGTGCTTTTCAAATTCAAGATACCGAACGTTCTGAGAGCAGTGTCATTCCCAAGGGCGCCAAATGGATCCAAGAGGCTGTAGCCACTTTCGACCCTGCTAACAACAGCCTCAGCACCCAAAATGGCAGTACCATCACCTATGATTATTTGGTGGTAGCTCCTGGAATTCAACTCAATTGGGGAGCCGTCAAAGGCCTTAAGGAAGCCCTTGGCCACGACGGGGTGAGCTCAAATTACAGTTTCCAAACCGCCCCTTACACCTTCGAAATGATCAAAAATTTAAAGAAGGGAAAGGCCATTTTTCACAACCCCCACACCCCTGTTAAATGCGGGGGAGCGCCTCACAAAATCATGTACATGGCCGCCGATTATTGGAGGAAAAATGGGAATTTGAATGACATCGACATTCAATATTGGAGCGGTGCGGGCAAGTTGTTTGCCGTTCCCAAATATGAAAAAACCTTGCTTAGCGTGGCCGAACGTGGCCATGTTGGGTTGAACTTCATGCAGCGCCTCGAAGAAATGGACGGCCCCAATAAGAAGGCCAAATTTGTAGCCATGGGTGGGGACAATCAAGGCGAAGTGAGCTGGGTTGATTACGACATCATTCACGTGACTCCTCCCCAAAGTGCTCCTGATTTCATCAAAAATTCTCCCCTGGCCAATGCCGGCGGTTGGGTCGATGTAGACAAGCACAGTTTGCAACATCCCAAGTTCTCAAACGTGTATACCTTAGGTGACGCCAGCGGATTACCGACTTCCAAAACAGGGGCTGCCATTCGCAAACAGGCCCCCGTCTTGGTAGAAAATCTATTGGCTGCACGAAGTGGTGCTGCCATGAAAGGCCATTACATCGGCTACACCAGTTGCCCCTTGGTGACCGGTTACGGCAAGTTGGTGCTCGCATAGATGCTCACTACAGCACCCGTCGCCTGCCCCGCGATTATGCTGAACTGCTGTATGTGTCACCCAATCACCTCAATGCCCTAACCCAACAGGTTCTGGGGCGTTCGGCTGGCGATCTGATTCGGGAACGCGTAGTGCTGGAAGCCAAACGCATGCTCATCAATTCTGACCGCTATGTTTCAGAAATTGCCCAACTGCTTCGCTTCGAAGACAACAGTTATTTTGTGCGGTTTTTTAAAAAACATACCGGCGTTACCCCCGAAGAATTCAGGAAGAGCAAAAAATAATCTTCAAAAAGAGCGCTTTTTGCATTTTTTGCAAAAAAACGGCCTAGGCTTTGCTGTAGAATCGCCGTCGTTTTATGAAGAAGTGGATCGTACGCCTCAGCCTCGGCTTTGCCAGCTTATTTCTCCTTTTGCTATTGCTGCCCTTTGCCTTCAAAAGCCAAGTGGTCCAGGCGGCTCAAAAGACTGCCAATCAGTCCTTGAATGCCAAGGTGTCGTTTGACTCCAACGTGCATTTGAGCTTTCTGCGCCATTTTCCCAATCTGAGCGTGGGCATAGAATCGGTAAACATTACGGGCATCGATTCGTTTGATGGGGTTGAACTTCTGCATGCCGATGAGCTGCAAGTGGTCATCAATTTGAAATCATTGTTTGGCGATGAATATGAAATTGGAGGCATCTACGCAGACGGTCTGCGCAGCCACATCGTCTATTTGGAAAGTGGCAAAGCCAATTACGACATCGTTCCCGTTGATACGGCTGCAGTAGATACGGCCGACAGCGCCCCCCTTTATTTGAATTTGGACCGCATTGAACTGCGCCATTCCAGGATCGTCTATGACGATGCCACCATGGATTATCACTTGGCTCTAAACGGCATCGATTTGGAAGCCGATGGTCAATTTAAAGATGTCAAATTCGCCCTCAATACGGCCTTGCAATGCGAGGCTCTTGACATGAGCTATGGAGGCATGACGCTGCTTGACAAGGTTGCTGTGAAAACAGAAACGGTGCTGGACATGGATTTGGATGCGTTTCGATTTGGCTTTGATGTAAAAGAAATCTTGCTCAACGAATTGCCCCTGACAGCGAAAGGATGGGTGCAACTCAACGACGACAACATCGACATGGACCTGGGCGTACAGGCGGTGGGAACCGAGTTTAAAAACTACCTCTCCGTAGTACCCCATGCATACACCGCCGATTTCGATGCTGTCAAAGCCGCAGGATCTGCCGCTTTCTCTTTGAGTTTAAAGGGTGCGATGACCGAGACGAGCATGCCCGCAACTGAATTGAAATTGGGAGTTCAAAATGGCGAAGTTCAATACCCTGGCCTACCCGCGGCCATCAAAGGCATTGGCGTAGATTTTCGATACACCAATCCCGATGGAGCCTTGGACAACTCGGTGGTGGATTTGAAACAGTTCGACATGCAACTCAATGCAAGTCCCTTGTCCATGCAGCTGTTGTTGACTCACCCCGAGTCCAACCCCTATGCCAAGGGCAAACTGGATTTGAACAGCGATTTATCGAAGTGGGCTGAGTTCCTGCCACTGGGCGATCAGACCTTGAATGGTTTGGTCAATGTACACGCTCAATTTGAAGGCCATTACAGCGAAATGAACCCCGAAAGCGCCAGTCAATTGAACGCCGAAGGTTCCCTGAGCATCACGGGTTTGGAGACCCAATACGCAGGTCTCAATTTGAACCTTCGAAGCTTGAAGGCCGAATTGAACCCTCGCATGTTCACGCTGCCTGAGCTCGACTTCCAATGGGGAGAAAGCCGCATTCAAGGATCGGCCCAACTCAGCAATTTCTTGGGCTATGCCTTCCATGACGAAACCCTGCACGGGCGAATCAACGCGGTGAGTCAATCGATCGATTTAAACGAGTGGATGAAAGCCCTTTCAAACCCTGCTCAACCGGCTGAAGCCGTATCAGAAATGAGTGCCGGTGAGGGAGCCCTCGAAGGTCGCGTGGAACCGAGCACTGACAGCAGTTCTCTTCCCATCTTGCCCAAAAACCTCGATTTGTTAGCCAAAGCCACCGTGGATCGACTGGTTTACGAAGACTACACATTGGAAAATTGCGCCGCTGACATCAGCTTGAAAAATGGAGAAATGATCATCAATCCCTTGCAAGCCGATTGGATGGGCAGTCGATTCAGCCTCAACAATACCCGCTACTCCTATGCCTTGGGCGGCA
>Ga0222714_10002041_pt1 | contig 22041 bp, 24 predicted proteins | sample C33_3DmetaG_FD_165048 | JGI IMG/M metagenome (GOLD analysis project Ga0222714, IMG submission 165048) | Estuarine water microbial communities from San Francisco Bay, California, United States - C33_3D | ecosystem: Environmental > Aquatic > Marine > Unclassified | place: USA: California...
TAATCGCGAATGTCACTTCGAGCAACTTCATGCCGCGCGCGGACTACGTGTTCGCCGAGGATCAGTTCAACGAGCTCGACGAAATCAATACCCGCATCACCTGGCTGACGCGCGCCGCAAAAGTGATCGGTGTGTACGACAAGGCAGCCGACGGCGTGCAGCGCATGCTGAACCAGGCCGCGGAGAACCAGCTCATTCCGGTCGATAACTGGGCGATGTTTGCCGAGTCGGGCGGCGTGAAGGGCAAGGTCGATTGGTTGCCGATTGATCAAGTCGTCAACGCGATTGAGCGCTTGCGCCAGTACCGCCAGGACAAGACCGTTCAGATCTACGAGGTGCTTGGCATCTCTGATGTGATGCGAGGATCGTCACGCGCTTCGGAAACCGCAACGGCGCAGCAGATCAAGGCGCAGTTCGGCTCGACTCGCATTCAGCTCATGCAGTTCTACATTGCGGAGTGGATCACCGAAGCGCTGCGCATTCGCGCCGAAATTATTGCCAAGCACTTCCAGCCCGATACGATCCTGCAGCGCTCAAATATTTTGCGCACGCCGGACGCGCAGTACGCGCAGCCCGCGGTGCAGTTGATCAAAGACGAGCAGCTTGCCGAGTACCGCATTTCTGTCGAGGCCGACTCGATGGCTGCGATGGACTGGGCCGCTGAGCGCGACGCCGCCGTGCAATTCATGCAGGGCTTGGGCGCGTTCATCTCGCAAGTCTCGCCAATGGCGCAGGCTGTGCCTGGTGCCGCGCCGTACCTGTTGCGCATGCTGCAGTGGAGCGTGTCGAAGTTCCGCGTCTCAAGCGAGATCGAAGGCATTCTCGACCAGGCAATTGCGCAGATGCAAAACGCTGGCATGCAGCCGCAACAGCCTTCGCCGCTACAGCAGGCGGAAGTTGCCGAGAAGATGGCTGGCGCCAAAGAGCGCGAAGCAAAGGCGCTCAACACGCGCATGGACGCCGAGCAGAAGGTGCTGCAGTTGAACGCGATGCGCGCGCCAATGGCGCAGGCCGCGATGCAGCCTAACCCGCAGTTGCCGCCAATTGTGCCGAGAGGTTAAGCAATGGCAAGTTCGCAAGAACTAATTGATGAGCTGCGCCGCCGCGCAAGCATCTTCACATCGTTAGACAACAGCGATGACTCGGATCTGGCGGACACTGGAATTGATTTTGCTGCAGGATTTGCGCCGGGAGTCGGTACGGCATTGGCGTTTCGCGATTTTGAACGAGCACGACGAGACGGCGACAAGCTTGGGATGTTGTTGTCTGGTATTGGCGCAACGCCGGGTGTAGGCGGCATTGCACGCGGCGTCAACATGACGCGTATGGCCGACAAGATGACGGCCGCGGAAAAAGCATGGGCGACGCGCATGGCAAAGGTTGCGCGTAATAAAGGCGTGCAGCACCGAGAAGCCTTAAGAAACGGCGAGACAATTGTTGAAGAAGTTACGCCGCCTCCGGCGCGGGTAATTATTTCGCCGGAGGAGTTGTACGGCAAAGTTGGTGTGCAGGTTCAGGGAGATCGAAGCAAAGCCAATTCAGTAGTGCGAGCATTGCGAGGAATTCCTGTTGAAGGTGGAGTGAAGCTGGAAGGCGGCCCTCAATACGCCCAGCTTGCTTTGGAAAACAATCCTGGCGGTGCGTGGGCAAGTATGCGGGGCGCCGCGCAGGGCAAGCAGAACCAATTTAATCGCGCGGCAGAGTTAACTGGGCGAGAGCCAATCGGCGTTTACAGCGCGATGAGCTCTGACGGCGTTAATTTTTCAACACCCGTAGCAGAGGCGATGATTAAGCAACTGCGAGTGTTGAAGCCAAACAAAAATGCCGTGGTTACTGCAGATCGAGAAATTAAACGGCTGGCGCCAGAGTTTGTTGGCTTGCAATCTCAAGAAGCACTTGACCAGCTCTTAGGAAGGGGTGGCTTTCCAATGGAAGGCGCTGGTCAGGTAAGAAAAGCGCTTGTCGATACTTTGCGAAAAGCAGAGTACGAATATCAAGGCTTTCCAGTTTATGACGACATTATTGACGCAGTAACCGAAGCAGACTTAAAAAATGTTCCACTCGGAGCGTCTGGATACACGGCGTTTCGCGCAATTCCTAATGCCAAGTTGATTGAAAAGGGAAGCGTTAAAACTCCACACGCGTCTTACGATACTGTCATCCCTGGCGAATACATTGGCGGGCTGCAAAAGTCAGTGCCGCCAGAAATTATGTTCCCAAAAATATACGAACGGCAGCGCGCGCTTGGCCGAAACCCGTTTCGGATTCATCGATCTTTGCAAACAAACAATCAAGACTTTGAAGAGTTTGATCAGCAGTGGCTCGATAACATTATGAGCTACTTGAGGAAGAGCGGCGAATGAGCGCTTGCAAGTTAACAACTAACGCTTGTATTCGCTCTTGTGTCGCCTCCGCAATTTCAAGCTGTTCTTGCCTCGTCAAATCAGAGAACTCGTCCGAGAACCGAAACGACGTTTCCCCTGTTTTTGCATCGTAGCTGACAAATATGAGTTCTTTCATAGTGTTGAGTATACCACAACAATGACACGCAAGCGCTACATCTGGGACGACGAGGTCAAAGATCTGGTCGAAATCACGCCGGGCTACGAGCCGCCTCGCAAAGGCAAAGACGCCGCCAACCACTTGGGCAGCCTCTGGGGCGACCGTCACTACGACGGCCTGCGCGCGACCGACGGCGCCGATATCAGCACCCGCAAGAAGCATCGCGACTATATGCGCAAGATGGGGCTCACCACCGCTGACGACTACAAGAGCGACTGGGCCAAAGCTAAGAAGGCGCGCGAGCACTACATGCAGCACGGCGGATCAGTTCGCCGACAAGACGTTGAGAGAGCAATCGAGAAACTACAAAACCGCAGGTAACCCATGTCAGAACCCACCACGATTCGAGACGCTTTGGAAGCGGCTGTGCCCGACGAGACTGTTGAAGCATCGACGCCAGAACCAGTCGCAGAGCCGGAAGTTCAATCAAGCTTTGAGCTTGAGCCCACGTCCGCAGCAGACCCTGCGCCGGAGGTAGCCAAAAGCGAGAAGCGCGACGAGAGAGGGCGCTTTAAGCCAAAGGACACCCCCAAGCCGGAGGTGGCGCCCGAGGCGGTCCAAGCGCCAACCGAGCCCGCGCAAGGCATCCAACCTGGCCCGAAAGCCGAGCCGAAGGCAACCCCGCAAGAGCGAGCGCCAGCGTCATGGCGTCCAGACGTGCGAGAGCATTGGCAAAACCTGCCACCCGAGGTTCGAGCCGAGGTCGCCCGCCGCGAGCGCGAAATGCAAAGCACGCTGCAGGAGACGGCCGAGGCGCGCAAGTTCAGCGAGCAGCTCAACAAAGTTATCGCGCCGTACGAAATGTTTATTCGCGCCGAAAACAGCAACCCGCTGCAGGCGATTGATAATTTGATGGCGACTGCCGCCAAGTTGCGCACCGGCACCGCGCCCGAGCTTGCGCAGCTTGTAGCTGGAATGGTCAAGCAATTCGGCGTCGGCCGTTTCGGCCAAGGCTTTATCGAGTCGCTCGATTCAGCGCTCGCCGGCGAGGTACCTCGCGTCGATCCGGTTCAGAACCAGGTGCAGCAGGTGCTGCAGCAGCAGCTCGCGCCAGTTCAGCAATTTATGTCGCAGTTTCAGCAGGCGCAGGCTGCACAGCAGCAACGAATGCAGGAGGAGGCGGTCGGCGAGGTGCAAGCCTTTATCGAGCGCGCCGAGTTTGGCGAGGACGTGCGAGAGGAGATGGCCGACATTCTCGAAGTCGCTCAGCGCCGCGGGCGCGACTTATCGCTGCAGGACGCGTACAAGCAGGCGTGTCTGGTCAACCCACGCGTCCGAAGCGTGCTGGAGCAGCGCGCCAAAACGCGCGGTGCGCAACAACTGACGGGCGCTGCACAAAAGGCTAGGGCGGCCGCTGTTAGTGTCTCAGGCGCGCCGACGCTCGCCGGGCCGAAGAGCGACGCGGCCGACGTGCGATCTGCGATTGAGGCAGCTATTGCGGCAAACTCAAGGTAATGGTATAAACGCATCGGGGATGGTGTACCCGTAAGGAGACACCACCCCGGTGTGCCAAAGCACCGACAGCCACCGAAGCTCTTAGGAGCGCCTCTGGCGCCCACCTAGACATACCGGACTGATAAAGGTTCGCGTAGGCCACTGAAACCTGGTGGGGGTTTACCCCCGTTCATTTTTCATGTGGGAGTTTCATCACAATGGCTTTTGCAAATACGTCCGTTACGGACATCATTGCGACTACGATTCAGTCGCGCACGCGTCAGATCGCTGACAACGTCACCAAGAACAATGCTCTGCTTGCCAAGCTGAACCAGCGCGGCAACGTGAAGCCGTTCGGCGGTGGCTCGTCGATCATGCAGGAATTGTCGTTCGCTGAGAACGGCAACGCCGGCTTCTACTCGGGTTACGACTTGTTGCCGGTTGCGGCGCAGGACGTGATCTCGGCTGCCGAGTTCAGCATCAAGCAGCTCGCTTGCCCGGTCGTGATCTCGGGCCTTGAGCAGTTGCAGAACAGCGGCCGCGAGGCGTTCATCGACCTCCTTGAGGCTCGCATCAACGTCGCCGAGTCAACGATGGCGAACAAGCTCGCCCAGTCTGTCTACTCGGACGGCACCGGCTCGGGTGGTAAGGAAGTCGTCGGCCTCAACGCCGCCGTGCCTTCCGATCCGACCACCGGCACCTACGGTGGTATCGACCGTGCGACGTGGACGTTCTGGCGCTCCAAGCTGTACGACTTCTCGACCGCTGCCGTTACGCCGGGCGCGAACACGATCCAGGCTGGCCTCAACACGCTGTGGTCGTCGCTCGTTCGCGGCGCTGATCGACCGGACTTGATCGTCCTCGATAACACCTACTGGAGCTACTACATGAGCTCCTTGCAGGCTCAGCAGCGCTTCACCGACCCGGCCACCGGCTCGCTCGGCTTCCCGACCGTGAAATTCATGGACGCGGACGTTGTGCTCGACGGCGGCATCGGCGGCTACTGCCCGGCAAACACTGGCTTCATGCTCAACACGAAGTACCTGTTCATGCGGCCGCATCGCGACCGGAACATGGTTTCTTTGAGCCCGAATCGTCGCTACGCCATTAACCAGGATGCGGAAGTTCAGATCCTGGCATGGGCCGGCGCGATGACCTCTTCGGGTGCTCAGTTCCAGGGCCGTATCCAGAACTAACCTGACCTCGTGGTGGGGGTCACCCTTGCCTTACCGGGTGGGGTGACCCCTCACTCGGTAGGGCTTTTTGGGGAGATAAAAGATGGCAGCAACCTATAGCTCAGCAGTGAATGCCGACAATCCCGCGGTCGTTGACACCAACGCCTCGCAGGCTACCGGCGCTGCCGTTGAAGGCATCGGACTTCGCGGCGCAGACGGCGTTAGTTTGAGTGGTTCGCGAATCGGCGGAGCGCCGGGCGCGGATTTCAAGTACGAAACAAACGTCGCCTAATAACCAAGCGGGGCTTCGGCCCCGCTTTTCTTTGACCATAAAAAAGGAAAATTCAAATGCAGGTGAACACCGCCACGACGCCAACAGATTGGAATGCAATTGCTGACGCGCCGGGACTTGATGAGGATCGGTTTGCAGGCGACGCCAAGTTGTACGTTCAGTTTTTTCGCAAGCCCGTCATGCAGCCGGGCCTGTCGCAGCAAGAAGGGCGCGCAATATACAAAGAGACTGACTACATCCGCATCATGGTTCCGGGTGACAAGTTGAGCGTGATTGAGCGCCCCGTTGACTCAATCGACGCGCGTAGATTTGCCGACCGATACTCGAAGTGGAAAGCCGGCGCCGGTAACGTAATCGAGGGCACGCCGCTCTCGTCGTTGCCGAAGATGACGCCGTCCAAGGTTGAAGAGTACAAATTCTTTGGGCTCCACACTGTCGAGCAACTTGCGGAAGCAAACGACAACTTGGGTCAAAAGTTCTTCGGATTTCAAGAAGACAAGCGTTCAGCGAAGGCGTTCATTGAGATTGCGAAGGGTAACGCCCCAATCGAGAAGATGAACGAGGAGCTGAAAGCGCGCGACAGCAAGATCGAAGAGCTGCAGGCTCAGATTGAAGCAATTACGAAAATGATGAGTGCCAAGTCGGGAAAGTCCAAGACTGACGAGGAGTAACGAACCGGATGGCTTATCAGATCGTTGACGAATCCTCCCTCTCGGCTATCGTCCAGAACGTCGCCGCGCTGGTGAGCTATCCGACTCCTTCCGACCCGGCGGGATCGCCTGACCCGTCTGTGCAGCAGATGGTGCAAGCGGTCAACCTTTCCGGTTACGACTTGCTGTCAATGAACGACTGGCAAGAGCTGCAAAAAGTTCACACGATGTCGATTGAGGCCGCGACGGCGGGACAGTCCGAGCGCGCGTTTGATCTTCCAGAAGACTTCTACGAGTTTGTCGATCAAACGCAATGGAACTCGTCGATGCAGTGGCCGGCCATTGGGCCAATCTCGCCGCAGTTCTGGCAACAGCTCATCATTCGCCAAACGCTACCAACGCTGTCGTTTTACTGGCAGGTTCGCGGCAACCAGCTCTATATCCTTGTCCCACCCACCGAAGCCCAAACACTCTCGTTCTATTACCAGAGCTTCGCGTGGGTGCGTGACCAGGACAATCCAGACCTTTACAAAAATCGCGCGACAAAAAATGGCGACGTGATTTTGCTCGACTCGTATCTCGTCACGTTGCTCGCCAGGGCGAAGTGGCTTGAGATGAAAGGTCTTGACTCAAGCGCAGCAATGCGCGATTTCCAAGTCAACTACGAAAATCGAAAGGGTAACGAAAAGGGCGCCCCGGTTCTGACGATGGTGCGCACCTTCCAGTACCCGTACATCCAGCCACTAACCAACACGCCTGATACTGGATTTGGAGGCGTCGGCTAGTGCCGCTTGTCCCGCTCAAGTCGTGGAAGACGCCGCGACTGGCGGCGGCTGCGCAGGTGTCGCAGTTGATCGTATCGCCTGCGCCTGTGGGCGGGTTGAACTATCGCGACCCGATTAGCAACATGGCGCTAACCGACGCGTTGGTCATGCGCAATTTCATTCCGAAGCAGACCGGCGCTGAACTGCGCAAGGGCTGGCAGTATTTCACGCCGACGCTCTCGGGTGATCCAAGCATCAACTCGCTTTTCTCGTACAACGCGCCGAATCCGGCCAACAGCAAGCTCTTTGCTGCCGCGGATGGCAACTTGTACGACGCAACAACCGGCGGCGTTGAGCCAACCGTTGCAGTGTCTGGCACAGGCAGCGCCGACGACTTGTGGGACACAACGCAGTTTTCGACCGTTGCCGGCAACTTCTTATTGGCCGTTTCACCGGGCGCTGGATACTGGACGTACAACGGCTCGACCTGGACGCAGCAATCGGTGACCGGACTTCCCGCGAACCCGACCAGCGTCGCAGTGTGGAAGAACCGCGTGTGGTTCACGGTGCAGGACAGTGCAAGTGTGTACTACCTCGACACCGTCAACGCCATCACCGGCACCGCGGTCGAGTTTCCTATGGGCGGCACGCTGCGCAACGGCGGCTACGTCCGTGGCCTTGTCAACTGGACGCTTGACGCAGGCGTCGGAATCGACGACTACCTTGTTGTCGTCGGCTCGCAAGGCGACGTGTCGATCTGGCAGGGCACAGACCCGTCAGACCCGACAAAGTTTGGAATCAAAGGCGTGTGGTATGTCGGCCCCGTGCCGCGCTATGGGCGCTTCTTCACTAACTTTGGCGGCGACGTGATGTTGTTGTCCGAGCTTGGCATTGTGCCGGTGTCGAGACTGATCAACGGGCAGTTCAGTGAAATTCAGCCAGGCCCGGCTCAAAAAATTCAATCGGTCTTGTCGCCAGTTATTAGCCGCCTTCGCGATGAAGTTGCGTGGGACGTGTACCTTGTCCCAAATAGCGACGTGCTCGTCATCAAACTGCCGGTTGTCGATGGCACGTACGAGCAGTACGCCATGAACGTCAACACCGGCGCGTGGTGCACGCTGTCCTCGATGCCAATCATGGCAACCGCAATTTTGAACGGGCAGCTTTACTTTGCAACTGACGACTCTGCAATTGCCAAAGGTTTTTATGGAGAGCTGGATCAAGTTGACATAAACGGCGACGGTGGAGAGGCCGTTGATGGCGAGCTGCAAACCTCGTTCAACGCTTTCAACACGCCGGGCCAACTGAAGCGCTTCACGATGATTCGCCCAGTATTCATTGCTCGGCAACCGCCGTCGATCAAAATCAGACTCAACACACAATACTCGTTTGGCAACGTCGCCGGTGCGCCGTCGTTTACAACTGACCCGCGGCCAGAGTGGGATGACGGCAGTTGGAACTTAGCGAGATGGGCGTCGTCATCAAACACCTACGAGATTTGGATCGGAGTTACAGGGCTTGGTTACTACGGATCGTTGCGCATGCGCATTCGAGGGCTGGGCGGGTCAACTTTGTTTGCAAGTTTTCACACGTTAAGTGAAATCGGCGGAGTGATGTGATGGCTCAAGCTAATCCTTTAATTGCAGCTCTGCGAGCAAACTCGCAGCCGGCGACTACAATGGGCTCTGGCCCGCAAGCGTTGAATTTTGCTTGGCAAAATCGCGCAAGCCCGACGTTGCCAGCGCCAACTGGCCCAGTGCCTAAACCGCCGCCTGTTCAGCCGCCGTCACCGCCTGTTCAGCCGCCGCCTCCTGTTCAGCCGCCGCCGCAGCCGCCCGTGCCGCCGCCGCGCACGCCGCCGACTCCTCCATTCCGACCGGATCTTGATTTGCGATTGACGCCGGATGGCCGATTGCCAAATTTCCCGCCGCCAACGCCACCAACGCCGTCGCGCGAAATTTTAGGTGACGAGCCGAATTTTCGGCGAGAGCCAGGCGTTCCGCCGCTGCTTAATCGGCCCGACATAGCGCCACCGACACCGCCAGTCGGCCCTGATTTGCCGCCGCCGCCAGCAGAAGACCCTGACCCGTGGCGTTTTCGCTATGAGCCGCCGCCAGTCGGTCCTGACTTGCCACCGCCGCCGGCAGAAGATCCTGACCCGTGGCGGCAGCCAGACCAACCGCCGCCCGTTGCGCCTACCACTCCGGTCACGCCGGAGCCGTCGGTGCGCGACATTCTCGGCAAAGTAGTGCCACCCAACACGCCGCCGCCGGTTGAGCCTCTGGCTCCGCAATTAAATGCAACGCCGGAGGATTTGCAGAGCCTGCGCGAGATTTTGAATTTTCAAATGCCGACCGATCTTTTCCAAATGGCGCCGACGTTTGTTGAAGGCTTCACGCCTCCGCCTGACGTGGCGGCAGCAATGCAACCGCCAGCGCCGGAGCCGCAACTTATTGACCCAAACTTGCTGGCAATGCTCGACATGCAACAGCCACAGCAACCCGTGCAGGCTCAGCAACCGCTTCCAGAGGAGTTGATATACGGCAACGAGATGCCTTGGTGGATGTTTGGCGAGGAGATGCTTCGTTAATGATCCAGACGGCAAATCAAGAAGTGCTGGCGCGCTGGTTGTGCGAGCGAATCGGCTTGATGCCATCGCCGCACTTGCGCTGCATCGCGAACGTCAATCGCGACGGCAAGATCTTGGGCGTGGTCGGTTTTGATGGTTGGAATGGCGCCTCATGCCAGATGCATGTTGCCGGTGAAGGGAATTGGGTGACGCGTGATTTGCTGTTTGCCGGATTTGACTACCCGTTCAACGTCGCCGGATGCCGCGTTGTGTTGGGCTTGGTGCCATCCGGCAACAAGCAAGCGTTGCGATTTGACAAACATGTTGGGTTTGAAGAAGTTGCGCGAATCAAAGATGCGCACCCTGATGGAGAGTTAATCCTATTAAAAATGCGGCGCGAAAATTGCCGCTATCTGAGGAAACAAGATGGGCAAGAAGTCATCTCCGCCGCCGCCTGACTATACCGGCGCCGCACTGGCGCAGGCAGAGGCGTCGAAGGAAAATTTGAACATTCAGAACTTTGCGAACCGTCCGACGGTGAACACGCCGTGGGGCTCGGAGTCGTGGACGACCAACGCAACAACTGATCCGGCGACTGGTCAGGTTGTGACGCAGTGGACGCAAAACACGACGTTGACGCCGGAATTGCAAGCGGCGCTGGATTCTCAAATTGGCCTTCAGCAGCAGCGAAGTGACCTTGCTGGTGGTTTCATGGGGCGTGTGCAAGACGCATACACGCAGCCCTTTGATTGGCAAAACATGCCGTCGCTTACCTCGGCTGGAATGCCGGGGCAGTTGTCTGCTGGCGTTTCCGACTACGCGCCAGGGCTCTCGACTGGTGTCGGTCCGACGCGAGTGCAGCGGTCTTTGAACATGGCAGACAACCCGGCAATGCCGGCGTTTGACCCGTCATATCGCGACGCCATCGCGACCGATTTGGTCGGGCGAATGCTGCCGGTCCATCAAATGCAGCAATCGTCGCTCGAAACGCAACTTGCTAATCAAGGTTTTCAAAAAGGCACCGAGGCGTACAAGCGCGCGTTTGACGACTTGTCTGGACGACAAGCGTCTGAGCGCTTTAATGCGCTTGATATTGCCGGCAACGAAGCTCAGCGCCTGTACGGCATGCAGATGGGGAGCCGGCAACAAGCGTTTAACGAGGATGTGGGCGCTGGCAATTTTGCCAACTCGGCTGCCAACCAAGCGTTTCAGATGCGCTTGGCAAACAACCAATTCAACAACCAGGCATTGCAACAAGCGTCTGCAATGGACATTTCGAGGCAGCAGGCAAACAACGCCGCTGCAATGCAGCAGTTCAACATGGCGCAGCAATATGCCGATCAGCAAAATCGTTTGCGACAACAAGCGATTGCCGAGCAGCAACTGCAACGCTCGATGCCACTCAACGAGATGAACGCTCTACTTACCGGCCAGCAAGTCGGTATGCCGCAGATGCCAGGCTTCCAGGCGGCAGGAATTGCTGACACGCCGCAGCTTTTGAATGCTGCAAACATGCAGTACCAGGCCGCGCTTGATGCGCAAAACGCAAAAAACGCCGCGTTTGGAAACACGATTGGCGGATTGTTTAGCCTTGGAAGCGCTGCGCTTGGGAATCCATTTGCGTTCAAGAGTTAAAAAATTACGGAGCATAGGAAAATGAATGACGATTTGATGCTCGAATATCTGTTGCAAATGGGCGCCATGAATCCCGAGGAGCAACGGCTTGCTCGTAAGCAGGCGCAAGTAACCGCGCTTCGCGATCAGTCAATGCAGCCCCTTCAAGGCGGCATGGCTGGCCGAGTTTATGTGGGCCCGTCGATTGCGCAAGGGCTTGCGCAGCTCGGGCAGGCGTATGGCGCTCGTAAGGGGCAGCAAAAAGTCGATGAAAAATTCGGCGAATTCAACACAAAGCAGGGCGACATGTTGCGCGAGATGCAACAGCGCATGCTGCAGCGCCGTGCAATGGCGACCGGCACAACGCCGCAAGCAATGCTGCCGCCGTCTGGTTCGTATGGCGGTAAAGGCCCGTACGATCCAGAAGAAAACTACGGGATGTATTAAGCGGAGAGCAGTATGGACTACAACTTCCAAATGCCGCCGCTGAGCATCGACCCGCTTGCAGATGCTGAGGAGCAACTGCGAAAGGTTATGGTTGCTGGGCAACGGCCAAAAATGCTGCCGCGCTCAACTCAACGCGCTACCGCCGGCGGTGCTTTGACAAGCAACGTCAAGCCAGGCGACAGCTCAATGCTTCCGCAAACAACGCGCGGCATGGCCGACTACTTTACTCGTCAGGGACTTGACGCATACTCGGCCGACCCAGATGTGACTGGACTGCAGCAATACGCGAAACAGCGTGGTCAAGAAGGCGAGAGCGCTATGCTCAATGCGCTTGCCGCGCAATATGCTGGCGAGCGCTTTCAGCCGGTGCAGGCGCAATTTCTGAAGCGCGCGATGGCCGCGCAAGACCCACTCAAGGTCGGCAACGCTGGCTATATCACGCCAAGCGGCGAGTACGTCAAAGATCCATCCTACGCGCAAGAGCGTCGTGCAGAAAAGTTCTTAGGTCTTGGGCAGCTTTATGGCGCTCAAGCAACTCGCGAAGAGCAGGGAGAGGCAGACCGCGCTAATCGCATGGCAATTGCTGGCTTGCGTGCGGCCGCGGGAGACGGCGCCAACGATTCACGTCTGTGGCGCGCAGAAGACAAGCTGCGCAACGATTTTGAAACGATCACCAAAGACTTGCGCACCGAGCTCGGCGCGACGCGCAAGATCACCGAGATCATTGCTGCGACGCCCGCCGGCACGCGACCGGACGCTATTACGCAGCAGTCGCTCGTGATCCTGCTCAATAAATTCCTCGATCCTGGCTCGGTGGTTCGCGAAGGCGAGTTTGATCGCGTCGTCAAGGCGCAAGGCCTTGAGGGCCGCGCGCGCAACCTGAGCGCTAACTTGCTGCGCGGTGAGCCGTTAAACGACGAGGCAATCCAGCAAATTAACTCGCTCGCGCAGCTCTATCAGCGGGCCGCCGAGGCCAAAATGCGCAGCGAAGCCGCGCATTACGCCACGGTCGCACGCCAGCGCGGTCTGGATATCGGCGCAGTCATCGTTGACGGCGCGCTGCTCGCGCCCGCGGCGTCAGCATCTGGCGCCGGCCCTCAAATTATCGACCTGCCGCCCCGTTGAGGTAAGTCATGCCGTTGTATCGAATCGAAGGACAGGTCTACGAAGCTGCGACGCCTGACGAGGCGTACAAGCAGCACGCGCAGAAGAATTCGCCTGGGATGCTAGGCGGGCTCGCGCAGCAGTTCAACCAGGGCCTCACGCTGGGCGGCGCCGACGAGTTGCAAGCAGGCGCTGAAACGCTGTTTGGTAATGAGTACGGTCGTTCACTTGAGCGTCAACGCCGCGAGCGAGCGGCTTTCCAGACTGAGCACCCGTACTTGTCCGCCGGCGCGACGGCGCTTGGCGCCGTGGCTCCGGTCGTGGCGTCAACTCTTGCCGGCTCTTTAGCCGGGCCTATGGGCACCGGAGCCGCAGCGACGACTACGGGCGGCCGTGCACTCAAGCTTACGATGGATGCGCTGTACGGTGGTGGCAATGCAGTCCGTAGCGCTAACAGCGTTGGCGGTGCAGTGTTAAGAGGTGGCGAAGCGTCCGTACTGCCTGGCATGACGGCCGGCTATTTATCAGCGGAACCGGGCAAGCGCGAAATGGGAGGTTTGGAAGGAGGCCTTGTCGGCGCCACGTTAGGCGGCGCTGTCGGCGGCGGTATTCAAACCGCGGGCGTGGCCGGTCAATACCTTACCCCGTATTTGCGTCGAGTGGCTGATGCGATTGGTGCAGGACGTAGTGGTTTGAGCTACATGACCGCGCCGTCTGCTCAGGGCGTCACCCAAGCGCCGCTCACGGCGGCTGAGGCCAAGGTGCTTGCCTCGATGGAGGCCGCTGGAGTGTCCCCAGAGGCCGCCGCAGCGCGTCTTGAGCAGGCTCGCCTGCTAGGCGTGCCGCTTGGCCTTATTGACGTTGGTGGAGCGCAGACGCAGCGCCTCGGGCGCGCCGTGCGCACGTTGCCGGGCGAGGGCAGCGAGATTGTTGATCGCGCCCTTGAAAAGCGCGCAGCAGATCAGCCAAATCGCGTCATCAATATTCTTGAGAAGGCGCTCGGGCGCAAAAGCTCGGGCAACTCGGGGCGTGTTTCGGATGACCTAACCATGCAGGCGCGCATGGAGTCGTCGCCGTTCTATCAGCAACTTGGCAGCCTGCCGGATCTAGACGATCCAAAAATTTTGAGCACTTTCCAGTTGCCGGCAGTGCAGAAGATTGTGCAACAAGCAGAAGCCTCGCGGCGCGCCTGGGGTAGGTCGGTCAATCCGCTCTACGACGACGAGGGCAACTTGCTGCGTCGCCCGACGTTCCAAGACATCGATCTTGTTAAGCAAAATATTGACGAGATGCTGCTTCCTGTTTATCGCCAGGGGCCGCGGCCCGCAGACTCGATTGATGTCAGCACGCGCACGTCGCGAGAGATGGCTGGCGACGTTAATCGCAAGCTCGTGGCAGCCGCAGACGCTGCTCCGTTTGGTGACATCTACGCAAACGCTCGTGCGAGCTACGCCGGGCCGGCGCAGGCGCGCGACGCGTTCAACAGCGGCCTTGATTTTCCGAATGCGTCGTTGCAAGACGTTATTGCGATGCGTCAGACGGGCAGCCCGGCAGAGCTCAAATATTACGGGCGTGGCGTTGTTGACGCGCTTCGCAACAAAGTTGAGGGAATGCCAGACCTTTTATCGTCGCCAAACGTGTTGCGCTCGGTCGCGGGGAACCGCAATGCTCGCGCCAAACTTGAGGCGGCAACGCCTGATCGCCGCGTGCAAGCGCTGCGAGATCGCATCACGGCCGAAAACGAAACCGCGCGCACGAACGCCTTTGTGCGCTCGGGCTCGCAGACCGCAGACAAGGCAGCAGAAGCCGCCGATGTGGCCGTTGATCTTGCAGCAGATGCCGCGACGAGCGGCGTCAGTAACGTCGCCGTGCGCAGTTTGCGCGCTGGTTACGACAGAGTTATGGCCGGCGCTAACGCAAACACACGCGCTGAAATTGCGCGCATCTTGACCAACTTTAACGACCCGGCGGCTCAACAAGCCCTGCTGAGACGATTGCAAGAATTGCAAGCTCAAGGCAACTTAACGGCGCAGCAAGTCGCAAACGTCGGTCGTTCAATGACAGTTCAGACTGAGGTGGAGTAAAGCAATGCCCCGCAACGGATCAGGTACATACACTTTGCCCGCTGGCAACCCGGTGGAAGCCGGCACAGTCATCGAGGCAAACTGGGCAAACACAACCCTTGAGGACATTGGCGAAGAGCTGACAAATTCGCTTTCGCGAACTGGCGAAGGTGGAATGTTGGCGCCGTTCCGTTTGGCGGACGGCGGGGCGTCAACGCCCGGTATAGGTTGGCTAAACGAAACGTCGTCAGGCTTTTATCGCTCTGGCTCGGGCGAGATGTGGGCGACGATTCTTGGCATTCCGGTTCTTCAATACACTGTTAACGGCCTTTTGATTCCGGCAGGCAAGGCGCTAACCGTTACGAGTAACGCGACGATTGGCGGCACGCTGGGGGTGACGGGCAATGTCACGTTCACCGGAACTTTGGCGGCGAGTGGTGCGATTACCGCGACGGGTGGCTTAATCGGCAACGTCACGGGCAACGTCACGGCGGCGTCTGGAACATCAACTTTCAACAACGTCACAATCAACGGCTCGCTCGACATGACGAGCGGCGTTATTTCGGGATTGTCTGACCCGGTAGCCAACAACGACGCGGCCAACAAGCAGTACGTCGATTCTGTCGCGCAGGGCTTGGATGCGAAAGCGTCGTGCGTCGCTGCGACAATCGGCAATATTACGCTGTCTGGCACACAGACCATCGACGGCGTGGCTGTTACGGCAGGCCAGCGCGTGTTGGTCAAAGATCAGACTAGCGCGGCAGAGAATGGCATCTACGTCGCCGCTGCTGGCGCGTGGAGTCGCGCTGCTGACGCCAACACCTGGGACGAGTTGGTGTCGGCCTTCGTGTTTGTCGAGGGTGGCACACTCAACGACGACAACGGCTACGTGTGCACCATCTCGGCAGGCGGCACACTCGGCACGACGCCGGTCAACTGGACACAATTCTCCGGTGCCGGTCAGGTCGTCGCTGGCGCGGGTATGGTCAAAATCGGCAACACGCTCAACGTGCAGTCGGCTTCTGTGTCTCGCATTGTCGTTGGCGCGGATGAAATTGACCTGGCGGCAACGGGCGTCTCGGCTGGCACTTACAAGTCGCTTACGGTCGATGTCTACGGTCGTGTGACTGGCGGCACTAACCCGACGACGCTTGCTGGCTACGGCATTACCGACGCCTACACCACCTCGTACATTGATGCGCTGTTTGGCTCGACTTCAAGCGCGGCAACGTCTGCCACGGCAGCGGCGGCTAGTGCATCCGCCGCGTCTGGCAGCGCTACGGCAGCGGCTGGATCAGCGGCAGCAGCAGCAGCCTCGTATGATTCCTTTGATGATCGGTACCTCGGCGCGAAGGCGTCTGACCCGACCGTTGATAACGACGGAAATCCGCTCATTACTGGTGCCTTGTATTTCAACACCGTCTCTAACGAGATGCGCGTCTACACCGGCTCTGTGTGGCTTGCTTCGTACATTCCGGCAACCACCTACGTGCAAGGCCCGGCGTCGGCTACCGATAACGCGATTGCGCGTTTTGACGGCACGACCGGCAAGGTGGTGCAAAACAGCGGCGCTTATATTGACGATAGCGGAAGCGTCGGTATTGGTACTGCGTCGCCCAGCAGCAAGTTGGAAGTTAGTGGAACGATCAAAGATTCATCCGGTAATGTCCGCGCTATTCCTAAGTCTGGGTCAGCAAAAACCACTAGTTACACCCTACAGACTTCTGATGTCGGGCTGTTTGTTGAAGTCGGCTCTGGCGGCAGTATCACGGTGCCTGACGCAACTTTTGCAACCGGTGATGTTGTATCCATCTTCAACAACACCACGGGCAACGTCACGCTGACAATGAGCATTACGACGGCGTATATCGGCGGCACTAACACCGACAAGGCAACCATCACCTTGGCAACACGCGGCGTCGCGACGATCTTGTTCATCAGCGGCACGGTGTGCGTGGTCAACGGTAACGTGAGCTAAACCTATGTCTGGCATAATGATGATACTCCTAGCGGGAGCGCTTAAAAAACCGGAAATTATTCAGGTTTTTACCGCTTCTTCGTCTTGGACCGCTCCGACTGGCGTAAGCGAGGTTGAATATCTTTGCGTAGCCGGAGGTGGTGGTGGCGGATGGGGCGGTGGTGGATCAAGCGGCGGCGGTGCTGGTGGCGCTGGTGGATTCCGAACAGGAACTGGATTTGCCGTAACCGCAGGAACTAACTACACCGTCACAGTTGGCGCTGGTGGTCCATTCGGGAGAGGTGCTTCTCCCGGCATTGCGGCGTCAACAGGGAACAACTCCGTTTTCTCAACCATTACTTCTGCTGGCGGTGGGCGTGGCGGCAGTACGATGTCTCCATTTCCGCCGAATCAAGCCGGCGGCTCTGGTGGCTCTGGTGGCGGCGCGAATGATAGTGGCACTCCTGCTGGCACTGGGAATACTCCAGCTGTTTCGCCATCGCAAGGATCAAATGGAGGCACTGGTTATGGCGGTGATCCAACAAGAGCAGGCGGCGGCGGTGGTGGTGCCTCCGCTGTTGGGGGAAGTGCAAGTTCTTCCACTGTTGGCAACGGCGGCAATGGCACAGCATCATCTATTACCGGCGCATCGGTAACTTACGCCGGTGGGGGTGGTGGTGGCACATCGGCTGCATATTCGTCAACCGGTGGCGCTGGCGGTGGCGGTGCTGGTAGTAATACCACAGCAGTTGCCGCGACTCCCGGAACTGCCTATACCGGCGGTGGTGGTGGCGGTGGATGCGGAGTTAATCCCGCAAGTAACAGTATCGGCGGCTCCGGCGGCTCCGGCGTTGTCATTATTAAATATTTGGCTGAGTTGCCGCAGGTTTTGACGTTCAAAGGAAGTGGATCATTTGTTGTTCCAACCGGAGTAACCTCTGTTGATTACCTTGTTGTCGCTGGCGGCGGTGCGGGTGGCGGCTCTAACGGCGGAGGCTCGGGCGGTGGCGGTGCTGGTGGATTCCGCACTGGTACCGGCTTTTCAGTAACCGCTGGCAACTCCTATGTCGTTACGGTTGGCGCTGGTGGTGTTGGCAACATCAACGTCAGCCCAGAAGCCGGAAACGGCTCAAACTCTTCATTTAGTACCATTACATCAACTGGTGGTGGTGGTGGAAGTTTTGCCTTTTCTGGCGGCGCAAGCGGCGGTTCTGGCGGTGGCGGAAGTAGCCGTGATCCACCGAACGGTCAGCCGGGAGGCGCTGGGAACACACCCTCTGTTAGTCCCTCACAGGGTAATAGCGGCGGCTCTAACGGCGGTGGTGGTGGTGGTGCTTCCGCTGCCGGCGGTAATGGAAATCCAACCGGAGCCGGCGGTAACGGAGGTAACGGAACCGCGTCGTCTTTGTCTGGGGTATCTGTCACTTATGCCGGTGGCGGTGGCGGCGTTTCGGAGGCAATGGGCGGAAGCTCTGGCGGAAACGGAGGCGGTGGCCCCGGCGTTGCATACGCTTCTTTTAGCCCAACACCGGGCGTAAATTGGGCGCAAGCCAACACTGGCGGCGGCGGTGGTGGGTCTGGCTATCCAGGTGGGTCTTCCAATGACGGCGGTCGCGGAGGCTCCGGCATCGTAATCATTAAACTAAACGGATAATTGTATGAAGGCATACATGATTATGGGTATTGATACGGCGGTTCACCTGCTTCGCCCCGGCGCAAAGTGGGAGTGGACTGGTGGATTAGGCTTTACTCGCTGGGACGATCCGCGCCCGAAGCCTTCGGTTGAAGAAGTGATGGAGACTATTGAAAAGATCAAAGCCTTCGAGGACAGCATCAATACAATTTTGCTGCCAGAGCAACAAGCCGCTTTTAAAAAGCAAATGTCAGATATTGAACAGGCATACGCCGCTTGATCACATACAACCTTTTTCCCACGGCTGTTGCCAAGTTTGAACTTGGACGGGACTACACCGCCGAGGAATTGGCGTTTGTAAATGAGCAGCCTACCTATAACAATATGGGAAATACGACCAGCAATGATAGTTATGTTCTGCGTCACGACACGATGGCAAGTCTCAGGGCGTTTACCGAGGCTAGCGTTAACGAGTATTTGCGCTCGATCTACATGCCAAAATACGACGTATCGCTGCGCCTAACGCAATCGTGGCTAAACTACACCAAGTCTGGTCAGTTTCACCACAAACACGCACATCCAAATTCGTTTGTCTCTGGCGTCTTGTACCTAAAAGCGGCGCGTGAACAAGACAAGATCTACTTCTACAAAGATAGTTATCAGCAAGTCAAAATAACGACTGAAAACTACAATGTTTACAATAGTGATTCGTGGTGGTTTGAGGTTGGCGCTGGTGATTTGATGCTGTTCCCATCCAATCTAACCCATATGGTTGAAACCGTGCAGGGCGAAGATCGAATATCGTTAGCGTTTAACACTTTTCCGGTTGGTTACGTTGGGGACGAAAGTAGCCTGACCGCGTTGCATTTGAAGGAGTAAGACATGGCTCATTTTGCAGAAATTGACTCAAACGGCGTGGTGCAGCGTGTGATCGTCGTTTCTAACAAGGACACGGCCGACGCTTACGGCGTTGAAAAAGAAAGTATTGGCGCGGCGTTTTGTGAGCGTTTGTTTGGCGGTACATGGCGTCAAACAAGCTACAACGGCAACTTCCGCAAAAATTACGCCGGTATTGGATATACATACAATGCGGCTCTGGACGCTTTTGTTCCGCCAAAACCTCAAAACTATCCTTCATGGGTGCTAAACCCAGACACGGCTCAGTGGGAAACCCCAGTTCCAATGCCGGAAGACGGCAAAATGTACTCGTGGGATGAAGCGACAATTTCTTGGAAGCTTGTTGTTGAGTAAATAGCAGCGTAACAAGAAAACAGCAACGGCGTTTGGTAGTGGAGTGAAAAGATGGCAGAGGCGACACTGGAATCTCGCATTAGAGTTGTTGAGCAACAGATCAACACGCACGAAGCGGTGTGTGCGGAGCGATATGCCGGCATTTTGAAGTCGGCAAGCGACATGAAGTCGGATGTGCAAGCGCTTAACAAGCTGCTCACCAAGATCGGCTTGACGCTGCTTGGCGGCATGCTCGCCATTCTTGCCAAGCTTGTGTTTTTCAGTTGAATCGGAGCGACGCGGCATGAGCAACCAAAGCAGCATGTTTGAACTGTTTATCAAGGCATGGCCGGTTGTTCTTGGCGTCATCACGCTCATCATCGTGCTGTCGAAGCTCGACTTGCGCGTGGCGGTGCTGGAAGAGAAGGTCAAGGCCGCGTTTGAGCTACTGAACCGACGAGGCAAGTGATGCTTGAGACACTCAGCGGCGGCGTATTGGGCAGCGTGTTGGGCGGTGCGTTTCGCCTGGTGCCGGAATTTTTGAAGGCATTTGACAGGAAGAACGAACGCACCCACGAACTGGCGATGTTCCAAGAGCAGTGCAAGCTCGAAAGCCTGCGTGGGCAGCAGAAGCTGTCTGAAATTGGCGCTGCGCGAGATGCGGCGGTAGACGTTGGCGTCATCGACGCCTTCAAGTCAGCCGTCGAGCAGCAAACTGAAATGACCAAAGCCGCAGGCGGCTGGGCGGCAGCGCTCAGCGCAAGCGTGCGTCCGGTGATTACGTACTGGGTGCTCGCGATCTGGTCGTTCGTGCACATTTGGTACGCGTACAACGCCTGGTATGCAGGCTCGGCGCCTATCGAAGTGTTTAAGACGATGATGACTGCAGACTTCGCGGCGCTTGTTGCAGGCACGCTCAACTATTGGTTCCTTGACCGGACACTAGCGCGACGAGGGTTGTAATGAACCTTGAGCTTGCCGTTACGCTCTGCAAAGAGTTTGAAGGCTTTAGAGCCCGCAGCTACTTGTGCCCGGCTGGCGTGCCCACGATAGGGTTTGGATCAACGCGATACGAAGACGGGTGCAAGGTCACGCTCGACGATCCACCCATCACACCAAAGCGCGCAGAGGAGCTGCTGCGCTGGCAGCTGGAGCGCGAGTTCATGCCGAGCGTACTGCGCTCGTGCCCATCTTTGATCGCGCATCCGCAAGCACTCAACGCGGTCATCGATTTCACCTACAACCTGGGGACTGGCCGACTCCAAACAAGCACGCTGCGACGACGTATCAACCAAGAAGATTGGGAAGGCGCCAAAGAGCAGCTCATGCGCTGGGTGCGCGGAGGCGGGCGAGTGTTGCCTGGCCTTGTGCGACGGCGAAAGGCAGAGGCGGCGCTGTTATGAAGCGCGCCGGCATCCCGAAGCGATTCCAATTGCTCGGGCATGTCATCACGGTGCGAATCCTGCCAAAGTCGAAATGGCGACACGGCAAAGGCGTGGTCGGAATGTGGGAGCCGGAAAAGCTTCGCATCGATCTGCTTGCGAATCCTATTGAGTCGCAAATCCAGGCCGTGTTCACGCACGAGCTAACACATGCCCTTCTTGATCACATGTCACACGAGCTAAGCCACGACGAGGTGTTCGTCGATCAGCTCGGACTTCTTTTACAGCAAGCGTTAACGACGTTCGAGGAATGATGCCAGCGGCAAAAGTTTCAGACGACGAATTTATTCATATTTGGCAAACGTACAAAGAGCCCACCAAGGTCGCCCGCGCAATTGGCGTTGATGCACGCAACGTGCACAGCCGGCGCAAGTCGCTTGAAGCGAAGTACGGCATCGTTCTGGAGAGCGATAACGCCAGGCAGCGAGGCGGCCGAAACGGTCAGATTCGCGCATCAATCGAGGCGACCGCCCAGGCGCGCGCTCGCGACTACGAGCGAGACATGGCGCTTGAGGTCACCGACGGCGTCGTGCTGGTCGGCTCCGACGCGCACTACTGGCCGGGGCTCGTTACGGTCGCGCATAAGGCGTTCTGCAAACTTGCAAAGGAACTCAAGCCCGCGGTGGTGGTGCTCAACGGAGACGTGCTCGACGGCGCGCGTATCAGCCGCCACCCGAGAATCATGTGGGAGAAACAGCCCGAGCTCAAAGACGAGCTGTACGCGGTGCAGGATCGGTGTGCCGAGATTGAGCGAGCCGCTGGCCGGGCGCAGCTCATCCGCACAATCGGCAACCACGACGCGCGCTTTGAAAACTACTTAGCCGCAAATGCGCCCGAGCTCGAAGAGATGACCGGCGCAACCTTGATCGACTACCTGCCGCGCTGGCGGGCGGGGTGGGCAATTCACGCCAACGCCAACACCGACGCCTGGACGGTGATCCGGCATAGGCCGGTCGGGGGCGGGATACACGCCGCGTACAACTCGACGCTGCGCTCAGGTGTGCACTACGTGCATGGACATCTCCACAAGCTGCAGTACACGCCCTGGGGCGATTACAGAGGCCGTCGGTACGGGGTGGACACTGGGAGCCTGGCAGAGGCGAAA
>Ga0222714_10002042_pt1 | contig 22019 bp, 17 predicted proteins | sample C33_3DmetaG_FD_165048 | JGI IMG/M metagenome (GOLD analysis project Ga0222714, IMG submission 165048) | Estuarine water microbial communities from San Francisco Bay, California, United States - C33_3D | ecosystem: Environmental > Aquatic > Marine > Unclassified | place: USA: California...
ACAAATTCAAGCAGTTAAAGAAACATATCAAGATGATGTTAGATCAATCATTCGTAACATAAGAAATGCAGATGAGGCATCAAAGCAAACATATATTGATCAACTAGAAGCTATTAAGTTAGAAATCCAAGCAGATATTAAAGTGATTCAAGAGGCATTCTTAGTTGATTTAGAAAATGAAAACATCGCAGTCGAAGGGTTGTATGGATTATTTATTCAAAGAACACATGATCGATTTGAAGATAGAATGGACATGTTAGAAAAAAGAAATCCTCAACTTTATGACCGTATTAAACATCATTTTAATCGTTAATGAATAAAAAAAGATTCGATTATTTCGAATCTTTTTTTTGTATCCATAATACTACTGGTGCAAGAGGATAATGAAGTGCTTTTGTTTCATAAATTTGATATGACTTTTTTTCAATAAAATAATTATGTAACGAGGTATACTCTAATAATCCTTCATCATGAGCAACATAAGACATGATGATGATATGAGAGCCTTTCATGATTGCTTCATGCAATTCGATAATTGTCTTTAATGTGATTTCTTTTTTAGTTGTTACCGATTTGTCTCCACCTGGTAAATACCCGAGATTAAAGACATAGAGCTTAACATCTTGAATATAATTAGAAACATGTTCAAAAGAATCGTGAATGAATGTGATGTTTTGATATCCTGATAACCGTGATTTTGTATTATGTAGAGCTTCAATCTGGATATCAAAAGCATAAACATGTTTTGAAAATTGTGCTAAAAATTCGGTATCAAAACCATTACCACATGTCATATCTACAACAATATCATCTTCAGTTATAAGTGATTTGATAAGTGTATGATTAAGATGTAAAAGTGCTTTATGCATAAAGCCTCGCTTGAAATCGCTTTATAAAAGTATTATGTTTTTTCTTTAAAATTATATCACAACACCTCTGATTTTATTAAGGGTTTTATGCTATAATATAAGGGTATTGGAGAACAGCTGTGATCAACCGTTTAATATTGATTTTACGCCAACCAAGACAAATTTTAACATATATAAATGACTCAAAAGGTGTCGTTTTTTTATATATGATGCTCTTAATTATCATTACATTTTTACCAAGTTTATTCATACTTAGTTTTCAAGGTGTCATTGATGATTCAAGGTATTCTCAATTTTATGAGACAGTTCAAAAAGAAATGTTTTTGAAAAATAACACCATTGAAAATGGTATGTTAACGATTGAAGAGGACATCGATTTTACATTTGATATCTTCAGATTCATCAATAACGATGCAATCAGTTATCAAATTCAAATTCAGTTTTTAGAATCAGGTATGTCCATGCAAATATCTGATCAAGAGATTGCATTCAGCTCCTATGATTCAAATTTATTTATTGATTTTAATGATCAATCGATACAATCCGTTTCAGCATTCACTAGGTATATAGAGAATTTCATCGAATCTGTAGGTATGATTTCGATTATTTATGGCTTTTCACTATTTTTAAGTGCGCTATTTGATTATATATTCATTACTCTTTTCCTAACTTTATTAATGTCATTTTCAATCTTTAAATCAACATTGCATTTTAAAAAACGATTTAAAATTGGTCTTTACTTATCAAGTTCTTATGCTGTTTTTAATATGTTAACGATTTTATTTCAGTTTGAAGCACTGCAATTTTTCAGTTTACTTATCACCTATTTTTATTATGTAAGTTTTTACAAACAATTTAAAGGAGGCGCGTCCGTTGGAAAAGTTTAATGTTTTTAAAACGCAAATTGATTTACCACCCAATGTACTTCCTTTATTAGAGCTACAAAAAGTTGAAGTGGATTCAAAAAATAAAACATGGCATTTTTATATCGATGTGTTATCACCTGTTGATATCCATCACTTAATGTCTTTTGAATCGTATCTTCAAGTATATTTTAAAGTCAGTGTGATTTCACGTATCGATGTAAATTTTTATCATCATTACGATATAGAAGATCCTTTACTTAGAAAATATATTCAAACGATCATTCATGAGTATCAAAAACAAAAACCAAGTGCAGGTGCATTAAAGCATTTTGAATTTCAAATTGAAAATCAAACAATTACCTTTTATGTCGATGAAGAATCTTCATACATTAAGCAACATTTTAAGCAATTAGAGACAATGTTTTTAACGTATGGCTTAAATCATCAGCTTGAACTAGAAATCAAAAAGGCATTACCTAAGGCTAGTGCTGTCATTGAAAATGAGAAAAAACAACTTGATGTTATCAATGATAAAAAAATTCAATACAAAAAAGACATTCCCGAAGTAGATAGTAATAAATTCACTGTAAAACATTCACCTGAAGCAATTAAAATCTCAGAAATTCCAATGGATCAATATCGATTTGATCAGTACCGTAATGAACATGGTCAAACGGATTGTATCATTGAAGGCCAAGTTAGAAAAGTAGAGCTCAAATCACTTACAAAGACAAAACTTCTTACAATGATTATTGCAGATGAAGAAGACGCGATTAAAGTAAAAAGTTTTGTATCTAATCCTAAAGATGAAACATTTGCATTATCCATCAAAGAAGGCCATTATCTTCAAGTGACAGGTTATTTCCAATATGATAGTTTTGATAGAGATATCAACATCATGTCTAAAAAAATGCTTTTCTTAGATCGAAAAAATAAAACACGTGAAGATGACGCAAAACACAAACGCATCGAATTTCATACGCATTCAACCATGAGTAATTTGGATGGTATCACAAGTATTCATGATTACGTCAAACAAGCAAAATCATGGGGTCATAAAGCGATTGCAATTACTGATCATGACGGTGTCTATGGCTTTCCTGATTTAGATACTGCAGCAAGAAAAGCAGGCATTAAACCAATTTTTGGAACAGAATTATCAAGTGTTGATGCGAATCAATTTAAAGTTATACAAACAAAAATTGAAAATACAGACATGAAATCATTAACATACGTTGTTTTTGATATTGAGTCCACTGGATTAAGTGTTACTCATGATGAGATCATAGAAATTGCTGCTGTTAAAGTTAAAAATGGAAGTATTACAGAAACGTATCAACAATTTATTGATCCAAAAAGATCACTTTCAGAATTTACGACAACACTCACAGGTATCACCGATGAAATGGTTCAAGGGCAACCAGAAATCAAAGAAGCACTAACTTCGTTTTTAGCATTTAGTAAAGGGGCTATGATGGTTGCACACAATGCAACCTTTGATATTGATTTTATTGAATCAAAAGCAACTATGTATGATTTAGCCATTTCGTATATTGGATTTATGGATACATTAATGCTTGCAAGACTTCATTATGAAGATGAATTAAAATCCTTTAACTTAAAAGCGGTTGCTAAACATTTTAAAATCAAACAAGAAGCTCATCACCGAGCCGAAGATGATGCACGCGTGACTGCTGAAATTTGGCTTGCGATGATGCAACAATTTTCAAAAAAAGGATATCTTACCACTCAAGACTATTTAAAAATGAACGAAACAGATATGTATTATAAATACATGATCCCTTTTCATGTGAATATTCTTGTTCAGCAACAAAAAGGACTAAAAAATTTATATAAAATCGTTTCTCATGCACTCACCTCTTTTTATCACAAAGGCGCTAGAACTTCAAAACAAGTCATTGAAATGTACCGAGAAGGACTATTAATTGGCTCAGGATGTTATAAAGGTGAAGTATTTGAAACTGCACTTAATAAATCACCTCATGCATTAGAAAAAGTGATGTCTTTTTATGATTATGTTGAAGTTCAGCCACCAGAAGCGTATTTACACCTCATTGATCAAATTGGTGAGGGTGGAAAAGAAATTATTCAAGTAACCATTAAAAAGATCGTTGATACAGCGACTAAACTTTCTATTCCTGTCATCGCGACTGGAGATGTGCATTACTTAAATCCTGAAGATCATATGTATCGCGATATTTATATTTCAACACCACAAGTCGGCGGTGGTATTCACGATTTAAAGCGCTACGATGTCAAACCAAAACTTCATTTTAGAACCACAGATGACATGCTTTTAGCATTTTCATTTTTAGGTGTCGATGCTGAACGTGTTGTTGTTGAAGAAACGAATAAATTAAACGACCGAATTGATATCATTCAACTTTTTCCTTCTGGATTAATTGCGATTCAAGATGATGCGTTCAGTCAAAAAATCAACATACCAAGTATTGAAAACGAAGTAAAACGACTTGTTGACCTACAAAAAACGAGACAATATGGAGATAAACCACATCCTTTAGTTGAAAAACGTATTGAACGTGAATTAAAAAACATCATTGAAAACCAGTTTGCTTCCATCTATTATATGTCACATTTACTTGTTAAAAATTCTTTAGATGAAGGCTATTTAGTGGGTTCAAGAGGATCTGTTGGGTCATCACTTGTCGCCACACTTTTAAATATTACCGAAGTCAATCCTTTAAAACCCCATTACCGTTGTAAAAAAGGTCATTTCACAGCATTTAAATTAACGGAAGAAGAATACCAACAACACGGATTTGCAGAATTCGAAAAAGATTTTCAAGATCTTTTTGAACATGTCTATGCGGGGTTTGATTTACCAGATGCTCTATGTCCGGTTTGTCAAGAAAAATTACTAAAAGATGGTCATGATATTCCATTTGAGACCTTTTTAGGGTTTAATGGCGATAAAATTCCAGACATTGATTTAAATTTTAGTGGTGAATATCAATCAAAAGCACATGACTATGTAAAAATGCTTGTTGGTGATTCTCAAGCTTATAGAGCAGGTACCATTCAAACCATTGCTGAAAAAAACGCATATGGCTATGTGAAGGGTTATTTAGAAGACCATCATTTAGAAAAAAGACCAGCACAAATCGAACGCATGGCCAAAAATATTGAAGGTGTAAAACGTTCAACAGGACAACATCCAGGTGGCATTATTGTTGTTCCTGAGGGCTACGATATTTATGACGTGACTCCAATTCAATATCCAGCAAATAATACGGATAATGATTGGTTTACAACACATTATGATTATCATGCATTTGAATCAAATTTATTAAAACTTGATATTTTAGGGCATGATGATCCAACCATGATTAAATTTCTAATGGACCATGTACAAAAGTATCCTGATAAATATCCGTTTGACGATGCAAAAGATATCCCCCTAGATGATAAAGAAGTGATGAAGATGTTTCATGGTACTGAAATCATAGGTGTTTCAAAAGCAGATTTAATGAGCGAAATTGCATCTTTTGCCATACCTGAATTCAATACTCAATTTACAAGACAAATGCTTTCAGACATTAAACCAAAAACATTCGCTGGACTCGTGAAAGTTTCAGGGCTGTCACATGGTACAGATGTATGGCTTAAAAATGCGCAAGATTTAGTCAGAGGATCAACCTCATATGGAGGTATCGATATTGACCAAATCATAGGTTGCCGTGATGATATTATGGTTCAGTTGATTGAATTTGGTCTTGAACCATTAAAAGCGTTTGAAATCATGGAGTTTGTTAGAAAAGGAAAACCCTCTAAAGATCCTCAAGCATGGTTAAGTTATGAATCTGAAATGAGACTTGCAGGTGTTCCTGAGTGGTATATTTGGTCATGTCAACAAATTAAGTATATGTTTCCGAAAGCACACGCAACGGCATATGTCATTATGGCATTACGTATCGCTTGGTTTAAAGTTCATGACCCACTCTTGTTTTATAGTGCTTATTTTTCAAAACGTGTTGATAAATTTGATTATGAAAAAATGCTTGCAGGACCACTTGCACTAAAAAATGGAATTAAAGAATTACTTGCTAAAAATTATTTAACCGCAAATGAACAGTCCACACTCACAACGCTTCATGTTGCTTATGAAATGACATTAAGAGGTTTTCATTTTAAAAAAGTAGACATCAATAAATCCGATTCAAAAACGTTTGTAATGGAAGAAAATGGATTAAGGATGCCTTTTATCTCCATTGATGGATTAGGTGATAACGTTGCGAGTGGAATTATCCAAACACGCTTAGAAAATCCCTTTACATCTAAAGAAGATGTTAAAGTTAGAACAAAAATCAATCAAACAGTTTTTGCGAAGATGGAAACCTATGGAGCTTTCGATGAACTCATTGTCGAAAATGATGAGAAAGAGCAAGGATTGTTTGCACTTTAAAAGGGTTTCTTATATAATATGATTGTAATTTTAGGAGGTATCAAACATGCGTTCTTCAAATCCAGTATTTGCTAACATTGAAAGATCTGTAACATATGAAACTGCAGAAACAGCATCTTACAGAGGCATCACATTAAAAACATTCATTTTATTAGGTGTTGCCGTATTAACTGGTTTTTATGCGATTACAAGTTTACCCGCTGAAACATTTATGGGATTACTTATTGGTTCTATCATTGTTGCGCTTATTGCAATACTGATCGCTTCATTTGTACCAACGCTCGCGATGCCGATGAGTTTCGTATATGCTGCAGCAGAAGGTATTTTACTTGCGATGATTACGATGATTGCAAACACCTTTGTTCCTGGTGCACCTTATGCAGCCATTATTGCAACCACTGCAATTTTCTTTGTGATGTTATTTTTATATTCATCACGTATTATTAGAGTGACAACTCGATTTAAAAAAATCATGTATGCAACACTTTTTGGAATCTTATTTTTCTTTATCGGGTTTGGTATACTATCGATTTTTGTAGACATGAATGCTGTTTTCGGAAATAGTTACGGGTTAGCCATTGGTATTAGTGTTTTCCTTATTATTTATGGTGCATTGATGCTTACTTTAGATTTTGATCGCGCAGAAGCGATTGTTTCAGGTGGTGCAGATAAGAAGTATGAATGGATGGTCGCACTTGGATTAATGGTCACAATCGTTTGGTTATACATTGAAATATTACGTCTTATAATGATTCTTGCAAGTAGAAGAGATTAAATCGAAGAAGAGCCTCAGTAATCAATCGAGTTTGTATAGAGAGCGTTTGGGTGGTGTAAAAACGTCAAACTCATGATGAATTTCAGCTTGGAGAGGTGCTAATCACACCCGCAGGTCTGCGTTAAAGACAAACAAAGTGTCAGTGTGAAAGCACTGGAACTAAGGTGGTACCGCGTCTATGGCGTCCTTAGATCGTTTTTCGGTTTAAGGACATTTTTTTATTTATATGGAGGAAGTATGGAACAATTAAAATTAGAAGCATTAAAACAAATCGAAGAAACAAAAGATCTTCAATCACTAGAGTCAATTCGAATTGCATTTTTATCAAAAAAAGGCTCTATAACTGAGCTCATGAAACAACTTAAAGACATGAATCCTGATGAAAGAAAAACGTTTGGTGAATCCGTTAATGTTTTAAAACAAACGATTGAAGAGGCATTGACTCTTAAAAAAACTCAACTAGAAAATGATGCTTTATTAGAAACATTTAAAAATGAAAAAGTTGACATTCATTTAGATGAAATATCACTTCCAAAAGGATATCGTCATCCTTTGATTCAAGTCATTCGTGATGTTGAAGACTTTTTCATTGGAAAAGGATTTTCAATTGCTGAGGGTCCAGAACTTGAAACAGATCATTTCAATTTTGAAATGATGAATCTTGCGAAAGGCCATCCTGCACGTGCGATGCAAGATTCTTTTTATGTTGATCCTGAAAGGCTATTGCGTACCCACACGTCGCCTGTTCAAGCGCGTTCGATGTTAGAAGCGAATGGCTCCGATCTTGCAATTATTTGTCCAGGTAAAGTTTATAGACGGGATGATGATGATCCTACGCACAGTCATCAATTTATGCAAATTGAAGGTCTTTATGTGTCTGATGATCTTAATTTTTCTCATTTAAAAGGGATTTTACTGGATATGGCAAAACATATTTTCGGTCCAGATCGTAAAATTAGATTAAGACCTTCTTATTTCCCGTTTACTGAACCTTCTGTTGAAGTGGATGTGTCCTTTATGAAAGCAGATGGTACACCTATATGGATAGAAGTATTAGGCGCTGGTATGGTGCATCCCAATGTATTAACGATGGCGAATTATGATGCTTCAGTGAAGCGTGGATTTGCTTTTGGTATTGGCGTTGAGCGTATCGCGATTTTAAAATATTTTATTGATGATATTCGACAGTTTTATATCAATGATAAACGGTTTTTAGATCAATTCAAGGGGGTTATTTAATCATGGTTATTACTCAAAAAGCACTTGAAAAATTCATAAAAACACCTCAACATCTCGAAGCACTTACCAATCAAAAAATCACTGAAATTGAATCCTTTGAATTAAGAGAAGATGATCCTTTTGTTGTGATTGGAAAAGTGTTAACACGCGAAAATCATCCAAATTCAGATCATTTAAATCTAACAACTGTAGATGTTGGCAATGGTGTGGTTTTAAATATTGTATGTGGTGCTAAAAATGTTGATGCGAATCAAACGGTCATCGTTGCAAAAGTAGGTGCAATTTTACCAGGCAATTTTGAAATTAAAGAAGCTGTTATTCGAGGTGAAAAATCATCTGGGATGATTTGTTCATTAAAAGAATTAGGGTTTTCCGATAAAGTGATACCTGATGATTTTAAAGATGGGATTTATTACTTTGGTGAATCTTTTGAACCGGGTTTTTCAGGCTATGAAGCACTCGGTCAAACAGGGTTTAAAATGGAATTAAGTTTAACGCCTAACCGTGGCGACTTACTTTCTATTTTAGGATACGCCTATGATCTATCAGCGATGCTTAATATGAAAATTCAATTACCAACGTTTGAGTTTCAACCACTAAAAAAAGATCATCAAATCAAAGTTTCTATTCAAAGTGATGCATGTTATCGATACTTTGGAAGAGTTTTTGAAAATGTCTCTATTAAAGAGTCACCATGGTGGTTAAAGTCATTATTAATTGATAATGATATTCGTCCAATTAATAATGTTGTTGATGTTACTAATTACGTATTATTATTTCTTGGAACACCACTCCATACATTTGATTATCAAAAATTAAACCATCAAGATATTGTCATTAGACAAGCAAACGAACATGAGAAAGTCGTGACACTCGATGGCAAAGAAAGAACACTCATACGTTCAGATTTGGTCATTGCAAACGGTCAAGAAGCAATTGCACTTGCTGGTGTAATGGGACTTGAAAACACCATCGTTTCAGAGCATACGACATCTATCTTTTTAGAAGCTGCATTATTCGATCCAAGTTCAATAAATCAAACCTCAAAAAGATTGGATTTAAAAAGCGACTCTTCACTTCGTTTTGAACGTGGTGTTGGTTTTGATCGTGTTGAATTGGGTCTAAATTTAGCCACACAATTACTCATTGAACTTGCTGGCGCGACACTCGTTGGAGAGACGGTTTATGATGAAAAAAACATAAGCAGACCTGAGATTCACATTTCATTTCAAACTATTAACGATGCTTTAGGCTTAAAATTAACGAATGATGAAATTTTGCATTATTTATTAAGACTTAGATTTGATGTCACCATGCATCAAGATCATCTTTTATGTATTCCACCTGATGATCGTTATGATATTCTTATTGAAGCTGATATTGTTGAAGAAGTCGGTCGTATTTATGGTCTTGATCTTATTCCTTCAACACCCCTGAAAACATCACTAGAGGGAAGACTTAGTTTTTCTCAACAAAAAACAAGACAACTTGAATCGTTATTAACCGCTCTTGGACTCCAACAAGTCATCACCTATTCACTAAGAAAAAAAGAAGAATATGAAACCTTTCATCAAATGGGTGAAAAAGTAGAACTTTTATATCCATTAAGTGAAGATAGAAAACTATTAAGACAATCGTTATATGGAGGTTTACTAGATACACTTTCCTATAATCAAAACCGTCAATTAGAACTTGATCAAATTTTTGAAATCGGTCACGTCTTTAGTCAAAACCAGGAAAAAAATGTTTTAGGAATCATGTTAAAAGACACATGGATTGAAAATAAAATCCAAAAACAACAACTTCAAGCCTCTTTTTATACACTTAAAGCAATCCTAAAACAAGTACTTGAAGTATTAGGTCATGAAATTGAAATTGTTGAAAGAGAAAATGATTCAAATTATCACCCTTATCAAGCGGCAACCATTCTCTTGTCAGGTCAAGAAGTCGGACATTTTGGAAAGTTACATCCAATTCTAACAAGAGCCTATGATTTAAAAAATGTCTATGCGTCTTATTTAGATTTAGATCAACTCTTAGACAAACATGAAACAAAAACTTATCAATCCATTTCTAAGTATCCTTCAGTGGAAAGAGACCTTGCTTTTTTAATGCCAAAAGACATGAGTGTTAAAAATGTGATAGAATTAATGCAACAAACATTAAAGAAATATTTAGTGGATGTCTATGTATTTGATGTGTATCAAGGTGAACATGTATCAACTGAATACAAGTCTGTGGCTTTTAGAATAATTTTAAATAATGAAGAGAGTACACTTACCAACGAAGATGTTGATAAACTTATTAAAAAAGTGATTCATCGTTGTCAATTTGAACTTAAATTAGAGATAAGATAGGAAATCTATGTTAATATACGATCTTAGTTATGACCAATTAGTATCTTGGGTAAAAGAGCAAGGTGAAAAGCAATATCGCGCAAGACAAATATGGCACTTTTTATATCAAATGAAAGTCGCAACATTTGAAGAGATGCACAATTTACCTCAAACCCTTATTGACGCGTTAAATGAAACATATAAACTAAATGCACTCGAGTTTGTATTAAAATCTGTCAGTAATGATGGGACCATTAAACAACTGTATTCAGTGCATGATGGACATTTAATTGAAGCTGTTCTTATGAAACATCATTACGGTAATTCAATTTGTGTGACCACACAAGTTGGATGTAATATTGGATGTTCTTTTTGTGCAAGTGGACAATTGCAGAAAAAACGTGATTTAACTGCAGGTGAAATCATCGCACAAATTATAGAAACTGAACGTCAATTAGAAGAAAAAATACAATATATTGTTGTTATGGGGATTGGGGAACCTTTTGACAATTATAAAAACCTAACAACATTTTTAAAAACCGTCAATGATCCAAAAGGATTATCGATTGGAGCGCGCCATATTACCGTTTCAACATCAGGGATTGTACCTAAAATTAAAGCATTTGCTGAACTCGGTATTCAAGTCAATTTAGCGGTGAGTTTGCATGCACCTAATGATGAAATTCGTACTTCCCTCATGAAAATTAATAAAACATACAACGTTGATCGCGTATTAGAGGCAGTAAGAGAATATTTAAAGATCACCAAACGTCGTGTAACCTTTGAATATATTATGATTCAAGAACTTAATGATTCAGTTGAAGTTGCAAAAGAACTCGCTGAAAAAATTAAAGGCATGAATGCTTATGTTAACTTAATTCCTTATAACGAGGTCATTGAAGCACCTTATAAACGTTCTGAAAGAGCGCGTATGGAAGCATTTTATGATGTCTTGAAAAAACATAAAATACAAGTCACACTTAGAAAAGAACAAGGACATGATATTAATGCTGCATGCGGACAATTACGCTCTCAACATGCGCAAAAAGAGATGCTATGACAGGCCAAATCATCAAACAAATTTCAAACCAGTACACCATTTTAACTGAAGATCAAAAACGAATTGATGCCATTGCAAGAGGAAAGTTAAGACATATGGAAGTAGATGGCAAGTCAAGTTTTTATCAAAGTATCTCATCAAAAACAAAAAAAGAAACACAACATCAGCAATTATCACCTAAAGTCGGTGATATTGTAACGTACTCTTTTGTTTCAGATCATTATCTTATAGAAGACATTCATCCACGAAAAACCGATTTATACCGACCAGATATCGCAAATGTCGACCAGTTATTTCTTGTTTTTTCAGCCATAGAACCTGAATTCAGTTATGTGTTATTAGATAAGTTTTTGACTGTCCTACATACGTATGATTTAGAGATTCAAATCGTTTTAACAAAAACTGATCTTATTGATCAAAAGATGAAAGATGTCTTTAAAAAACAACTGGATTATTATCAAAAAATCGGTTACCCATATTTAACACTTAACGCAAAAACATTAGAAGATAAAGACAAATTACTCACGTTATTAAAAGATCACGTTTCAGTCATCTCTGGTCAAACAGGTGTTGGTAAATCAACATTACTCAATGGGTTAATTCCGGATTTAAATTTAGCAACTCAAGAAATTTCTAAAGCTCTTGGACGCGGAAAACACACCACAAGACATACTGAATTATATCCACTTAATGGTGGATTAATTGCTGATACTCCTGGATTTTCTAAATTATCCTTTGATCAATTACCATTAGAAACATTACCCTTTTGTTTTAAGGAATTTAGCTTTTATTCAGATAATTGTAAGTTTCAGTCATGTTCACATATACATGAACCACAATGTGCTGTTAAAAAAGCAGTAGAAAATGGTCAAATACTTACAACCCGTTATGAAAATTATGTATCTTTTTATGAAGAAATCAAAACAACAAAAAAGAAATATTAGAGGTGATTTATGAAAATTGCACCTTCTGTGTTGAATGCACCTATTGAACATATGAATGATTGGATGCCACAAATAGCATCCAGTTACATGTTACATCTTGATATTATGGATGGACACTTTGTTCCAAATTTATCTTTTGGAATTGAAGTATCAAAAGCATATCAACGTATGACAGAGCTGCCTTTAGATGTCCATTTGATGACAACGCATCCACTTTTGTGGATTGAACAGTTTAAAACATTAAAACCGCAATTCATCACCATTCATGTCGAATCAAAAGATGTTGAAAAATCGATTCAAATGATACAATCGCACGGGATTGGTGTAGGACTTGCTTTAAAACCGAATACACCAATAGAAGTCATGATACCATATATTCAAGATGTAGATTTAATCCTTATTATGACGGTTGAACCAGGATTTGGTGGTCAGTCATTCATGCATGACATGTTAAAAAAAGTTGAAGCACTTCAAGCCTATAAAAAAAACCATCCTTTTGTTATTCAAGTTGATGGTGGTGTTACAGATGATCATATCGATGCTTGCAAGAAAGCTGGTGTGGATGTAGCAGTTGTTGGAAGTTATTTATTTAAACAACAAGACATCAAAGCATGGTTGAAAAAATTTCAATGACCATTTATGTCATGACCTATCCACTCCCTAATGATATCAAATCAAGAATACAATTAAGAGATGATGATTTTGTCATTGGTGTTGATCAAGCAATTGCTGCTATGTATAAACAACGAATTCCTGTGAATCTTGCGGTTGGTGACTTTGATTCATTAAAAAATACAGGTTTGTTGCACGGTTTAAATGTTGAAATCTTACCAGTAGAAAAAGATATGACTGATTCTTTTTATGCACTTAAACGTGCGCATGAGATGAAACATGACAAGATTGTTTTAGTAGGTGGCGCTGGTGGCGATCGCATCGAACACGTGGCTGCGCACTTCAATTTATTTCATCATTACCCCAAGTTAAAAATGATTACTGAAGATTCAGAAATATTTATTGTTGATAAACATATTCAAATTTCACACAAAGGGTATGTTAATATTTTTCCTTATCAAGAGGCAGTTGTCAGTTTGAAGGGATTTAAATATCCGCTAAAATCACATCATTTGAAACCTTTTGATAATTTAGGTATTTCTAATGAACTTGAAGATGAACATGGTGATATACATGTTGAATCAGGAACTGTACTCGTGATTTTAACTAACAAAAAAAGCGCTTAGTGCGCTTTTTTGTTTATACACGTTCTAATTGCAATTTTTTAAGTGCTCTTGCGGAGATCTTTACTCTTTTTACTGTTCCATCTTCTAAGCGAATACGTACATTCTGTAAGTTTGATTTCCATGTGTGGCGTGTTGCATTTAGAGCATGAGAACGACGGTTACCTGTTAAGGTCTTTTTACCTGTTACATAACATTCAGCCATTTCAATCACTCCTTTTCCTTGAATACTTTATCATGAACCAACTAAAAAAGCAATGATTTATGCTTATTTTGTCTCATTGCTTTTTGATATCGTGCATGATATAATATGAAAGATTTATTAACTTACCCATTTACTAAAAATCTAAACTATAAAATAAACACAAGTACATAAGGAGATTACTATGCCTAACCAAAAAATTAGCGGTAAGCTATTTAAGCAAATGGTAACAAATGGCGCGGTTCATCTTAAAAACAACCACAAAGAAATTGATCATTTAAACGTATTTCCAGTTCCAGATGGTGACACAGGCACCAACATGCAAATGACCATGATGGCTGGTATTAAAGAAATCATCAACTCAGAATCCGCATCGATTGTCGATGTTTCTAAAATTTTATCTAGAGGCCTACTCATGGGTGCTCGTGGTAATTCAGGGGTCATTCTATCCCAATTTTTCCGTGGTGTTTATAGTGAAATCGCAAAAATCGACGAAGCATATGCAACCGTCGAGCAATTTATTCAAGCTTTAGTCGGTGGCTATCAAATGGCGTACCGTGCCGTAATGGATCCCGTTGAAGGAACCATTTTAACAGTTGTTCGTGAATCTGCAGAACGCGTATTAAGAGATAAAACAAAGTATGATTCTGTTGAAAAAGTAATGGCTGCATATTTAAAACAAGCCAATCAAACATTAAAAGAAACCCCTAATTTACTTCCTGTCTTAAAAGAAGCAGGTGTGGTTGATAGTGGTGGTGCCGGATTCATTAAAATTGTTGAAGGTATGATCATGGCTCTTGAAGGTCAAATGTTATCTGAAGAAGCACAGCAAGAAAATCACGGTGAATATCATGGTGCTCACAATTTAGGCGATGTTGAGATCACATTTGGTTATTGTACAGAATTTATCATTAAGTTACATGATGAGAAAAACTTTAATCCTTCAGATTTAAGAGATCCATTAAATGCAATGGGTGATTCATTAGTTTTCGTACAGGATGAAGACATTCTTAAAGTTCATATTCATACAGATGAACCAGGTGTCGCAATTACTTTAGGTCAAAAATACGGAGACCTACAAACCTTAAAAGCAGACAATATGAGAATTCAAAATGCGACCATTTTAGGAAAAGAAGCACCTTCAACAGCCAAAAAAACAAATGAAAAGAAACGATTTTCAATTTTAGCAGTTGCAAGCGGAGAAGGTATTAAAAAAGCGTATAAAGATTTAGGGATTGATATCATCATTGATGGTGGTCAAACAATGAATCCTTCAACAGAAAGTTTTGTAAAAGCAATTGAAGCTTCAAATGCTGAACATGTCATCATCTTACCAAATAATAAAAACATTATTTTATCAGCTGAACAAACCATTGATTTATTACCTGACCGTTCGATTTCAGTAATTAAAACAAAAAATATCGGTCAAGGCTACTCAACAATGATCGCCTTTGATCCAACAGTATCTTTAGAAGACAATTTAGAAGCAATGACCGATGTCGCTGATCATATGACATATGGTGAAATTACTTTTGCTGTAAGAGATACTGAAATTAAAGGTGTCAAAATTAATAATGGTGATTTTATGGCCATCGCAAAAGGTCAGATTATTGCCGCAGAAAAAACTAAATACGAAGCAGCACAACGTTTATTAGAAAATCTCATTGATGCATCTAGAGAAATCATCACCATCTTTTATGGAAAAGATCATGATGAAGATGAACTAGATCAAATTGTAGGATATGCTAAAAAATGTCATCCAGATATTGAAGTTGAAACGATAGAAGGAAATCAAGACATTTACACATATATATTTGCCGTCGAATGATATAATAAGGGTGCTAAAAAAATAGCACCTTTTTTAATGCGGATGTGGTGGAATGGTAGACACGCATGCTTGAGGGGCATGTGGCAGTAATGCCGTGTGAGTTCAAATCTCATCTTCCGCACCAAATCAAAGTTTTAAAGACATTCATTTGAATGTCTTTTTTATGTTATACTGATATAAAAAGAGGTAATCTTTTATGAAATTAACAAAACTAAGACTATTTTTACCATCGATAGACTATCAATTATCTATTCAATTTTATCAGCAACTAGGATTTGAGATCAATTGGAAAAGTGATGATTTAACAATTATGAAACACCGTGAACTTGAATTCTTCATTCAAAACGCTTATGTTAAAGACTGGGCAGAAAATACAATGATTCAACTATTTGTAGAGGACATCCAACAATTTTTTAACAATATAAAAAATATAAAAAAAGATTATCCCATGATTCAAGTTAAACCGATTCAAGAAGTTGATTACGGAACGACTTTTCATTTACTTGATCCTGCTGGGGTTCTCATTCATGTCATGCAACATGTGTCAAAATAAGTTTGTATTTTGATATAATGACACCAAAGGTGAATGATGAAGTTATCTAAAGGCATGCATATCGTCATCCAAAGTTATAAACATAATAAACATATCCATCGTATTTGGAAAAAATCCGTTGTTTTAGAAGCCAACAACAATTATGTCGTCACTGCCAATGACCATACAAAAGTCATTGAATCTGATGGTCGAACATGGCACTCTAAAGAACCAGCAATATGTGTGTTTTTTGATGACTATTGGTTTAATATTATTGCCATGCTTAAAGACGATGGGATTCATTATTACTGTAATTTAGCGAGTCCGTATGTCTATGATGAAGAAGGTATTAAATACATTGATTATGATTTGGATATTAAAATGTATCCATCAAAACGTATACGTGTCCTTGATCGTCAAGAATATGAAGATCATAAAAAAAAAATGTCATATCCTCAAGAAGTAGATGACATCATCATGTATTATATGGAAATGCTTAAAGAAAAACTTCAAAAAAATGAATTTCCATTTAATGATAGCGAGATCAAATCGTATTACCAAATGTATTTGAATTTGAAATCGTATTGATTTCAAGTTTTTTCATAATAAAAACTTGATATAATATATCAAGTTTAAGTTATTTGATGGAGCGGGCGAGGAGAATCGAACCCCCATTTCATGCTTGGCAAGCACGTGTAATAACCATTATACGACGCCCACAAAATTAGCTTTTTGCTTGTATATATTAACAAATAAATAACACCTTGTCAAGAGAGTCAATCATAGATGAATAAAAAAGTCATATTTGCTTTATTGAAACAATTTGTTTTACCATTCATTCTATTAAGTGTCTCCTATATGACACTTATCTTTTTTGATGTGATCAAGCCATATGATGCTCATTTATTCAGTCATATCAGTCTGATTGTTATCATCTTAATGTTGATGATTTTTATTCATGAATGGAGTCATCTTTTAATGTTTCTAGCTTTTAAAGTCAAGGTCAAAGCCATTTTTGTTTTAGGCTTTGGGATCATTTTTAAACCGCGTTTAAGAGTGATCTATGATATCAAATTATTAAGACTTTTTGGTGGCATCGTCATTCCAACTTCCATCCCTATTAAACATATAGACGTCTATCTAAATCTTAAAAAAGGATATCAGGCGTCATTACTCATTGCGCCTCTTATAACACTTTTATCACCAGCACTCTTTTTTTTAGGTGCTCTTTTTTTAGGGATTGACTTATCTGCTACCATGTATGTCACGTTTGTATCCGCATATTTTACGTGGATGATTTTCCCAACCTTTTTTATTCAGCACCAAATGATGTATGGAGACTTGAAAGCGTATCATAAAATCAAGTCTGGAGATATTTTATTTGAGATGCAACTGATTTCACAAGCAATGATTCACGGAAATAAAGACTCGGATTTAACCTTTCTATTTGACCAATTATCTCAAAAATGGAAACATTTAGATAGAAAACAAAAAAGCAGTGACTTTATCATATCGCTTGTATTAAAAGGCATCTATCAAGAATATATTCATGATCGTGACATCATAGAAGAGATAACACGCATATTATTAAAAAAATCTCTCATAAAAACAGAACCTCATCTTATATTAGAGATGTTGTATGTATCACATCTTTTGAATGATGAAAAACGATGGCTAACATGCATGCAAACATTGATGCAACATCATCATGATTTAGAAATCAATTGTTATCATGCTTGGCTATCAAGTAATCATGAAAAAATCAAGCATTTAAGACTTAAAAATCAAGAGGATTTGTTATACTTTAATTATGTAAAAAACGATGATACCATGCTTTTTTGGTCATACCCTAAACGCATCTTCAAACCGATGGTGTGCAAACTATAAAAAAAAGACGTTAAGTCTTTAGTGGTGCCCCTAACGAGAATCGAACTTGTATTTCAGCATTACCATTGCTGCGTTTTGCCATTAAACTATAGGGGCAGCGAAAATATCATAACATAATTCAAGAAAGTTGACAACTATGACGTTTATTTTTAATTTACTTAAACCATACAAAATTAGACTATTTTTTGCACTTTTATTAAAATCAATTGCTGCACTCGCGGACTTAATGATTCCATTTCTAATTGCGTATATGATTGATACCCAAATACCAACTTTAAATGAAGGGGATTCTTTGATGCCTATTTATTTAAACGGTGCATTAATGGTAGTCATCGCTTTTTTAGGTTGGATTTTAAACGTGTTTTCAAACAGAAGTTCAGAATACATTGCTTCAAAAGCAGTAGAAACATTAAGAAGTGATTTATTTATATCGATTGAAGAACTTTCAGCTCATGATGTCGATACATTTTCTAAGCCGTCATTAATTTCAAGAATGACCACAGATACCTACAATATCTATAGAGCAGCAGCAATTATTCAACGTTTAGGCATTCGTGCACCTGTGTTATTAATTGGTGGTATTTTACTATCTTTTACCTTTGATGCCGTCTTAACATTGGTGATGGTTTTTATGCTTCCATTTGTCTCGATTATTGTTTATCAAGCGTCAAAAAAAGGAATTCCTTTATACAAAAAAAACCAGTTTTTAATGGATCAACTCATTCGTAAGTTAAGAGAATTTATTACGGGTGCGAGAGTGGTTCGCGCGCTCTCAATGAATAATCATGAAATGGAACAATTCCAACACATTAATCAGACATCTAACGAATCAGAACTTTATGCAAATAAAGTGATGGCTAGAGTTAATCCAATGATGAATATTGTCATGAATATTGGTCTTGTTGTTGTTTTAGTGATCGGTGCATACCGGTTAAATTTAGGGTTTACAAAAATAGGGGCAATCATGGCATTTGTTACCTATTTTACGATTATCTTAAATGCAATGATGGGGATCACAAGAATTTTTGTATTATCTTCTCGTGCAGCAGCTTCAAGTGAAAGGATCGAAGATGTTTTAAATCAAGTCATCGAAGTTCAAGAAGGTCAAGATATTTATCAAGTTGATACCAATTACCCACATATTGAATTTAATAATGTTTCCTTTTCATATCTTAAAAAAACGAAGCAAATTAAAAACATGTCTTTTAAATTATTTAAAGGTCAAAAGCTGGGTATTATCGGTGCAACCGGTAGTGGAAAATCAACGATTGCTAAACTCTTACTTCGTTTTTATGATGCAGATGAAGGAGAGATTAAAATCTATGGTAAAGATATCAAATCATATACGCTTCATTCACTCAGAAATCAAATTGGTGCTGTCTTACAACAAGATATGATATTTAATGAAGATATTGCATTTAATGTGTCACTTCATCATGATCAAAAAGACATTGAAACCTCACTTCGCCACGCACAGGCAAGCTTCGTTTTTGATAAAGAAGAAGGGATAGATACAACCCTTACAACATCGGGTACAAATATTTCTGGGGGTCAAAAACAACGCTTATTAATTGCAAGAGCACTTTATAAAAACCCAGATTTATTGATCTTAGATGATGCGTCAAGTGCCCTTGATTATCAAACGGATCAAAAATTAAGAAAAACTTTACATGACAATTATCAAGAAACAACCATGGTTATTATCGCTCAGCGTATTGCCTCGATTAAACATTGTAATCTCATCTTATACATTGATCAAGGCAAAATCATAGATGCCGGAACGCACGATGAACTCCTTAAAAAACACGCCTCTTATCAAGCAATCGTGAAACATCAATTAGGAGGTGTTGCATTATGATGATGCAATTTAGTCCTCCAAAAGAAACTAGTAAAAATCGTGTACAAAATAAATCCTATGTATATAAAAGATTATGGGATTATTTAATGCGTTATAAAATAAAATTGATATTTGCACTAGTGCTCACACTCTTTTCTAACGCTTTTTCTCTCATTGGACCTTATTTAACAGGACAAACCATTGGTGCGATGGAAGATGGTGTTGATTTTTCAAATGTGTTTTTATATGCATCTTTAATGATTGTATTTTATGTCTTAAGTGCGGTTTTACTATATGCGTTATCTATCATGATGATTAATATCTCTAAATCAGTTGTTTTTCAAATGCGTCAAGATGTTTTTAACAAACTCAACCGGTTACCTATTCAATATTTTGATACCCATCAAACTGGGGATATCATTTCTAGAATGACCTATGACATTGATACCATTAATCAATCACTTGCAGGAGATGTTATTGTCTTATTAACATCCTTTTTAACCATTATTGTCTCACTTTCAGTGATGATTGCAACAGCACCGTTACTTGTTTTAATTTTTGCTTTTACGATTCCTTTAACGATTTTACTAACAACATTCCTTTCTAAAGTTGTCAAACAAAAGTTTCGCATTAGAAATAAAAAACTTGGTGAACTCAACGGATTCTCTGAAGAAATGATTACAGGGATTCAAACCATTCAAGCATATGTTGTTGAAAAAGAAGTGAAAGATGATTTTGATGTGATTAATCAAGAAACCACAGAAGCCTCATATCAAGCTGGATATTACTCGACAGCGGTGATGCCAAGTGTTGGTTTTATTTCAAACTTATCAATGGCACTTGTCGGTGTCTTTGGTGGTATTTTATATGTAAGAAACATGATGACACTTGCGATTCTTACAAGTTTTACACTTTATTCAAGACGTTTCTCTGGACCTATCAATCAATTATCAGGCTTATTTGCAGAAATTCAAAGTGCACTTGCAGCATCAGAACGTGTCTTTCAAGTTCTTGACAGTGAAGAAGAAGTGAAAGATTTAGAAGATGCGAAAGATTATGATTATTTAGGTGGAGATATTAAACTTCAAAACATCCAATTTTCATATGATGGTCAAACGACCGTCTTGGAGAACATCAATGTGGAAGCACCTCAAGGGAAAGTCGTTGCGATTGTTGGTCCGACAGGATCAGGGAAAACAACACTTGTGAATTTATTGATGCGTTTTTATGATCCTCAAGTAGGTGGCATTGCAATCGATCAAAAACCAGTATTATCTTACACAAGAGATAGTTTAAGAAAAGCTTTTTCAATGATTTTACAAGATTCGTGGACTTTTTATGGCACCATTCATGATAATATCGCATATGGCAATGGTAAGGTTTCTAGAGAAGATGTCATCAAGGTCGCTAAAGCAGCCCATATTCATGATTATATTGATTCACTCGAAGATGGTTATGATACCATCCTAAAGAACGATGGAACAAGCATTTCTAAAGGTCAAAAACAACTCATTGTGATTGCACGTGCAATGTTATCTGAATCAAAGATGCTTATTTTTGATGAAGCAACCTCAAATGTTGATACCGAAACTGAAATGAAAATTCATCAAAGTATGAAAGCTTTAATGAAAGATAAAACAACATTTGTCATTGCACACAGATTATCCACGATTCAAGATGCAGATTTAATCATGGTCATTCATTTTGGTAAAATGATTGAACTCGGGACGCACCGCTCGCTACTTGAACAAAAAGGCTTTTATGCGTCCTTATTCCAAAGTCAATTTGAATAAAAATTTAAAAACATTGTATTATATGGTTGTTTCATGTATAATAACCTATGTGTGAACAATCACATGAAAAAATTAAGGAGATTTACATGAAAGGCACAGTCAAATGGTTTGATTCTGACAAGGGATACGGATTTATCTCTTCAGAAGACGGCAAAGACATTTTTGTACACTT
>Ga0222714_10002044_pt1 | contig 21996 bp, 25 predicted proteins | sample C33_3DmetaG_FD_165048 | JGI IMG/M metagenome (GOLD analysis project Ga0222714, IMG submission 165048) | Estuarine water microbial communities from San Francisco Bay, California, United States - C33_3D | ecosystem: Environmental > Aquatic > Marine > Unclassified | place: USA: California...
GTACAGGATTTTATTATAGAATACTTTAATTTAAAATGTACCGAAAAAATGTCTGCACCGGACAGGATTATAGAACCAGGTGAATCTATTGATTGGGGCACTGCAAATATGAACACTCTAGGTTTCCCCCCATATTGGGGCTATTTGCAAGTTAAGAAAGTGAGAGGCTGATTATGTTTCTTTTTATAACGGCTGATAAGATTGGCAGCAATACAGGTGGAGGTTCTGTTACTGCACACGAATTGTCTGCACTTTCAAAACTTGATGATGTCAAGGTAATCAATCCTGAGCCTCAGCAAAATCCTTTTGACACTGAGAAACAAGTTCTCAAAGAAATAAAAAATCTTGATTTTTCTAAAGTTAAATTAGCTCATTTCTATTCTGCGACATATCCAGAAACCGTAAAACTACTTAAGGAAAAAGGCGTTAAAGTAACTTATACTGTAGCTGCTCATGATAATATTGAAAGTAAAAAAGAATTTGAACTTTTGAATATTCCTTATAATTATCCTCATATGACAGATCCAGATCTGTTTGAGAAGCATAATATTTCTTACACTCATGCTGATTGTGTTATTTGTCCATCTACTGCTGCAAAAAAAATAATGGAAAGAATTGGTTGTAAAAATGTGGAGGTAATACCACATGGTTGCGATGAGTTTAGAACTTCTCCGCTTCCTAAGAACTTTGTAGTAGGCTATCTTGGTCAGGTTGGGCCAGACAAGGGTGTAAAATATCTTTTGGAGGCATGGTCTAATCTTAATTATTCAGATGCAGTTTTGAATATAGCTGGATCGCAATCTGTGCATTTGCTTGGTTTGGTTAGGTCTTATCAAAAAGGCAATTTCAATATCATGGGATATATGAAATCAGTAGAAGATTTTTATCATTCCTTGAGTTTGTATGTACAACCATCAGTGACTGAGGGATTCGGAATTGAAGTAATAGAAGCTTTATCTTGTGGCAGACCTTGTATTGTTTCAGATGGGGCAGGGTCTTCTGATTGTATCACAGATAAATGCGGCGATATTTTTGAAAAGAGAAATGTAGAACAATTGATGAAGCTTATTGATAAATATAAAACTAATTATGATAACTGCAAGAAAATGCAAGAGGCATGTGCAGAAAAAGGCAAAGAATATTTATGGAAGAGTGTTGAAAAGATGTATGTTGATTTCTGGTCTAATTTACTAAAATAGGTTTTAACCACTTTATAGTTTTTTCTAAACCTTGATCAAGAGAATGTTTTGGTTTCCAGCCAATTAATTTTTCTACTAATTTGTTATCAGAGTTTCTGCCATTTACTCCAACTGGGCCAGAAATATTTCTGATCTCCAAATTTTTGTTAGTTATTTTCATAATTTTAGTTGCTAAGCCATTTATTGTTATCATTTCTTCTGAGCCTATATTTAATGGTTGTTGAACTTCAGAATTCATCAATCCTCTAACACCATCTAGACAATCATCTATATAAAGAAATGATCTTGTCTGATTTCCTCTTCCCCAGACTTCAATATGATCTGCTGCTTGTAGTACTTTTCTGCATAATGCTAATACAGCTTTTTCTTTTCCACCTTGATAGGTACATTCTGGGCCATAAATGTTATGGAATCTAGCAACAGCAATTTTTAATCCAAAGTTTTTTGCAAAAGCGGCATAAAGTCTTTCGCTAAAAAGTTTCTCCCAGCCATATTCTGAGTCGGGTGCTGCTGGGTAGGCACTATCTTCTGAGCATTTAGGGTTCAGAGGATCTTCTTGATTATATTTAGGATAAATGCAAGCACTAGAGCTATAGAATATTTTCTCTATTTTGTTAACACATGAATTTAAAACTTGAATATTTATTTGTGCTGAGTGAGACATGACTGCGGCATCGTTTTCTCCGGTAAATATGTAGCCAGCACCGCCCATATCTGCTGCAAGTTGATATACTTCATCTATGTTGTTATTATTTACAAATTCGCTTATACCTGTACTACAGTCATGAATATGGAATTCATCCCAAATATTATTATAAGTAAATTCTGGGGATTTAATGTCCAGAGAAATTACATAGCATCCTTCATCTTTTAATCTTTTGCACAGGTGATGTCCTATGAATCCTGCCCCACCACAAACTATTACTTTTTTCATTGATTCCTCGATTATTTTCTGAACGCATAATTATCATTATCGAAAAATCCAACTTGTTTATATCCGAGGCAGTCCATATAGTCTATACATTCTTTTACGGTTCTGTTCCTCTTTTTCAATGCGTAATTTAGTTCAACAACAACAAGAGGGCTTTGTGTTTTTAGAGTATTTTCGCTACTAATTAGTGCTTCGTAGTCATATGAGTCTACGTCAATTTTAATAAGATCTATTATAATGTTATTTTGTTCTATAAAATCATCAATTTTAATAAAATCAAATTCTTTATCTTCTATCACTTGTTGAGACCATATTTTATAAACTTTGTCTTGAAATTTGCCTGTTCTATCTGATATTGCTTTTTGAAATGTTTGAACATTATTACAGTTGTGATATTCCAAATTTTTATTTAATAAATTTATTGTATCTGTTGGCTCAAAACTGTAGACATTTCCTTTTGTGAGGCGGGAAAACAATACTGAGTACATTCCAATTTGTGCTCCAGCATCGATGATATTCCAAGTAGGCTGGATGTTTTCAAGATAGAATTTTTTGGTTTGCATTTCTGCGTGTGAATACCATCCAAGGTCACAAGCATAAAAGTTTGGAAATTCTAGTGTAAAATCGCCATAAGATGATGTTAGCATTTTAACCCTTTGTGTTAGTTGGTAAGAAGATGCCTGTGCCAGCATTTATATCAGTGTTTTCTAAACAGTAATGCTTATATTGGCCGCCATATATGTTCTCTATTTCTTTTTGAACATAATTAAAATTTAAAGGTTGGCCTCGAAATGAATCATATCCGAATTTTGCTTTACCATTTTCATCTGGGACAAAAAAGTCGTGAATAAGAATGACGGGAGTAAGTTGAAATGAACCGATAATTTTAAGTTCGTCTAAAATGGGCCAATAATTTCGGAAATGAGCATCTAGAAAAAACATATAGTTATTATTTTTGTTCAAAATTGATTGCAAAATATCAGAACTATTTCCAAAGTACAATTCAACATTTTTATTTTGTGAATTTTTTTCTTTTGCTTCATTATATTTTTTAGAATTTATTTCTATAGTTTTTAGATTATCGAAGTGTTTTGCCAATTCTGAGATTGTTGTACCATTCCATGTGCCAGTCTCTATAAAAACATTACAATTAAATTCATTTTTAAGATTCAATATTTCATCGTATAAGTATTTGTCAGTTATTGCTGGCTGCATATCAAAATCCTATTTTGTAATATTTTTCTTTGATTTCTTGTTCGTCATCAACCAATATAATATTTTTAATATTTTGTATATTTGAATTTTCTAAAATAATATTTTTATTATTAATTAAATATATTTTTTTATTCTGAAGCAAAAGATATTTTAAAAGTTCTAATCTTTGACTTTCTGTGAGTATGTCGGTGCCATTTTTATAGGTAATATATTCAAAATAATATGGTAAGTCATCAATATTTTCTTTTATAAAATAGTCTTTTAAAAAGTCTAAATGTATTTTATTTAACTTATCAGTTGCTTCACCGATGTGATTTTGTAATTTCATTTTTTTGCTGAAATGAGAAAATGCTCTATTGTCTCTTGGGAAGCATGGCCCACCAAATCCGAAGTCATAATTCAAATATTTGTTTCCAATTCTTGGGTCATTTCCCAAACATGATAAGACAGATTTTGTTTCTTTATGGATATTACACTTGTGGAGTAGTTCTCCTATGAAATTTGCGAAACTAATTTTTGTTGTCAAGAAACAATTTATAGCTATTTTTGTTATTTCAGCGGCCATAGGGGATAAAAATACTGCAGGAGTTTTGTTTATATTTATTGAATGATATAGTTTCTCAACTTCTATCATATCTGCTTGTTCATGTCCTCCAATAATTAAATTTGTAGAATTTAAAATATCTTTTATTATTGTGCCTTGTGCAATAAATTCTGGGCTGTATAAAATTTTATTTGATTGGCATTTTAGTTTCTTTTGCATTAAATTACAATCGCCTGGATTTATAGTTGAAACAATTATAAGTTTTTTATTTTTTATTTCGTTAGTATTTAATTCTGCTATAACTTCATCTATGGCTCTTATATCATATTCACCAGATTCTAAAGATGGAGTGGCGACTACAATAAAAATATAATCTGTTTTTTGAAAAACTTGATTATTTTTTTCCCACACGAGCAAATTTGATGATTCAAGCAGTTTTTCAACACTTGGTTCTGAGGTTTTCAATTTCTTATTTTTGATCTTATAAATTAAATTTTTATCTTTATCAGAAACATGTACAATATGACCAGCCTGATCATAAAGCAAAGCAAGACAAATGCCTAGTTTACCAGACCCTATTATTCCAATTTCCATTTAATTATACTAGTATTTTTTTATTTTTTCATATGTGAAATAAGTGCATTAATGTCGTTTTCAATATTTGGTCCTGCATCGTAAGCAAGTTGTTTACAATTTTTACTGTATGCGTCTCTGCCTTCTTCATATATTTTGTCAGGCATATTTTGGGATACTTCTGCCACAACTACTTTTTCAACATAGATGGCTGCATCAATTGGTGCCATGACTTTGTAGATATAATCATCTGAAAAGAAACCATTTGAAAAATGACCAAGTATTTCATAAGTAGTTCTTTTTAATATAGGAAATATAAATGATGCATTTCTATTTTCAACAGATGGAGAAAAAAGACAAATATCTTTAGTTCCTTTCCAGCCTTTTACTTCAAATGGATTTATATTTAAAAATATTTCATCCCAATTTCCAGTTAGCATCCTGCCGTCATCGTTGAATAAGAACAGCCAATCGCCAGTAGAAATTTCGCAGCATTTATTGAAAAATTTGTATAAATCTGCATATCCTCCTTCTCTAGGACTTATATCATATTTAATATTGATAAACTTTGATAATTTTTTTATATAGTCTATTGTTTCATGATCGTCATCGTCCATTTTTATGCAAAACTCGACTTTTTCTTTATATTTTGCGTTAGAATATAAGCTATGGATTGCGTCAGTTAGTTTGTCTACTCGATTGCGTGTAGGCAAAAGTATTGAGAAATTTATATTGGTTTGACCTTGAGGCATTTTACGATCCTTGAGACAAGAAAGCTCCCGGCTTCAGCCGGGGGATGAATTGGCTCTTAAGTTAATTTAAAATATTTTAGTAAATTTTCAAACATTTTTCAAGCCCAAGCGTATATAATTTATTACGCTAGGAGAATGAGCATAAAAAATGTTAGTGACTGAGTTTAAACTATACGGAACGCAAGATCAATTCAAAAGAATTGATGAATGCATTCGTACAACTCAGTTTATAAGAAATAAGTGTATCCGTCTTTGGATGGACGAAGGCGCAAAACCGAAAGATAAAAGAGCCAAAATTGGCAAATATGAGTTTTCTGCACAAGCTGCTGTATTGGCTGAACAATATGATTTTGCAGCCAAACTAAATTCAACCGGAAGGCAAGCAGCAACTGAAAGAGCTTGGGCTTCAATTGCTAGATTCTACGATAATTGCAAGAAGAAAGTTAAAGGCAAGAAAGGTTATCCTAAATTCAAACATAATGTTAGAAGTTTTGAATTAAAACAATCAGGCTGGCTGTTGAGTGATGATAATAAAAGAATATGTTTTGGCAAACGCAAACCTAAAGATCATGAAATAGGTTGGTTGAAACTCAAAGGTGGAAGACCATTAATCCAAGAACATATCGATAATACAAATAGAGTCAGAGTTGTTAAACGAGCAACTGGATACTTTGTTCAATTTATTATTGATGTTCCGAACACAGAATATGTAGCACCAACAGGCAAAACCATAGGACTAGATGTTGGACTGGAAAGTTTCTATGTTGATAGTAATGCAGAAATAGTTGAGAACCCAAGACATTTAAGCAAGTCAGAGAAGCGATTAAAGTTATTGCAACGAAGGGTTTCTAGGAAGAAGAAAAGGAGTGCTAATAGAAGAAAAGCAATTGCTAGGTTAGGAAGAAAGCACTTTAAGGTAAGTTGCCAGCGTAAAGACTTTGCTGTCAAAACAGCAAGGTGCGTGGTGAAATCAAACGATTTCGTGGCTATCGAAGACCTTAGAGTGAAGAATATGTTGAAGAACCATTGTTTGGCAAAAGCAATCTCCGATGTAAGTTGGGGAATGTTTAAAACATATTTAGAATACTTTGGAAGTAAGTTTGGAAGAACTGTTATCAAGGTTAATCCAAGCAATACTAGCCAAAGGTGTTCTAATTGTGGTAAATTGCCAACTGTAAAAAAGACTTTAGATGTTAGAGTGCATGATTGTGAATTCTGTAAGTTTAGCACTTGCAGAGATCATAATGCTGCAATTAACATACTTCAGTTAGGATTGAGTACCGCAGGGCATGCGGGAATTCACGCTTGGGGAGATTCGACCTCTACTGGTTTAAATGAAAGTTTAAATCAGCAAGTTGAATCATTGAACCAAGAACCTCTCGTTCCTATCGGAGCGGGAATCTCCCGGCTTTAGCCGGGGGAGGATGTCAAACCGTAAGTTTTTTGGCTTCAACAAAATCAAAAAAGTCTGGAAAAGAGTCGAATATCTCTCTTTCAAAGCATTTAAAATTTGTTTCATTAAATGGTTTTTTTTCTATTTTTAAAAATTGTGATTGTTCTAGCATATTTTTAACATCATCGAAATTGACGATATTTTTATTATCAGATATTAAATATTGATATATTCCATTTGGAATATTATTTTTATATAAATATTTATATAATTTATTAAAATTCAAATATCCTAGTCTAATCGCACCTCCAGGCATAATTTTTTGCCAACAATATTCCAAAAAATACATACAATCTTCTGCCTCTAGCCTGTTCAACATATTTTGTGAATATACTGCCATGCAACTATTTTTAGCATGTAAATTACAAAGTTCATTATCGGATAGTTTGTTGATATTTTTGTAAATATATCCATTTGAATTAGCTATGCTGTTTAATGAATCTTCAACATCAATATTTTCCCAGTGAAAATTGAACATTCTTTTGCCACAAACAAAATTTAATTTTGGCATGGCTTCAATAAATGGAGGAGGACCTATTTTTGTACTATTGAACAATAAATCAGTGCCTAATAATTCCTGTTTATTCGAAACTTTGATATTATTTTTTACTATATGAAACCCTCTTTTACAAGTTCTTTCAATTTCTGATAAAATATGATTTTTATATTCTTCTTTTATTGAGCACAAGACATTCGTGCTATGTGCCATATCAAATTGTTTGTCTTCAAATGGCCATTTTTCTCTTGTAAAATCAAATTTTATAATATTATTTGTTACACGATTTAAATAAAATATTTCATTTTTTTCTATTCCAATAGAAGGTATTTCAAGTTGTTTTTGTATTTTTGATATTAAATATCCAGGACCACATGAGATTTCTAAAACCGATTGTGGGTTTCTGCTACGAATTTCATTAAATAATATCCAACTCAAAGCCGTATCATAGCATACTTCGTTATCACAAACAAAAATTGCCACTGCATAATCCTCTCACTACAATTAAATTATAGCAAGAGACTATTTTAAAAATATGAGCTACACATTTCCATTTTATAAAGGCCAAAAAGTCGTAGAACTTGGAGGCGGTACTAAACCATACTTTAGGCCAAATCTCGATGTAAGAGCAGCAGAAAATGTTGATATTGTCGCAGATCTGAATGAGACTTTACCTCTTGATGATGATGAATATGAAGGTGTGTTTAGTTCATTTTGTATTGAGCACCTTTCTTGGCGAAAAGTAAGATCCTTTATCGCAGAGTGTTTCAGAATCATAAGCCCCGGAAGCAAAGCAGTATTTATAACAGCTAATACAGAAGAGCAAATGAAATATGTATTAGCACATGATGAGTGGACAGATGATTGTTCTTGTATTATATTTGGTGATCAAGACTATCCCGAAAATGCTCATAGAAATAGTTTGTGTCCAAGACATGCTATAAAGTTGTTTAGAGAAGCAGGATTCGAAAATATAATTGTTTTTCCATTTGGAAATTTAAAAACTGATATGATAATAGAAGCAACAAAGCCATTAACAGTAAAGGTAAGTAGTATGAGCAAGTTATTCGATAAAAATTATTATGATAATGCTCTTTATTTTGGAAATTTGAATGAAGGGATTTATAGAGATCATCCTAAGAATTGGATAGCTTTCAAAAAGATAATGGAATTGCAGCCAGAATCTGTTTTGGAACTAGGCTGTGGTAGAGGGTACATGCTCAAGAGGCTTGAGGCTCATGGAGTGCCATGCAAAGGAGTCGATGTATCTGATCACTGCCTTGTTACAAGGGCTACTGATGCAGTGCTAAAGTTTGATTTTCTAGATACTCCTTGGCCTGCTCAAGATGGTGAGTTTGATTTGTGCTTGTCTATAGAGGCATTAGAATATGTTCCAGAAAACAAATTGCAAGATGTTATCGATGAAATAAAACGTGTTTGCAAAAGATCGTTTCATGCCGTTAATACCAAGGAAGATGATCTATCTTTTGGAAAACCTGTTAAGTTATTGAAGCCAAAAGATTGGTGGGAAAATAAGCTAGGCAAAAATAATGTTACTAGTACTAAAGACCTTCACTCTGGTAGCGTTGCGCTTTCTTTACCAGAGCCAGATAATAAACTCAAATTAAATATTGGTACATTTACCAATATGGCGCACTATGGATGGTTAAATCTTGATATAGTACAATTGCATGATTATGCAAAAGCTAATAATTATAAATTTATTCACATGGATGCTACTCAGACCATGCGTTTAAATAATGAATCAGTTGATCTAATGGCAACCAGCCATATGCTTGAGCATCTTAATTACAATGAAGGGCTACACTTCTTGAAAGATTGCTTTAGAGTATTAAAACCCGGTGGTGTTATCCGTATTGCTGTTCCAGATGGCGAAAAGATGATGAGGATGTACTTAGAAAAGAAGCTTGATGTTTTTGATGATGTAAATCAAAATTGTGCTAAAAATAAAAGCCAAGCAGTTAAGTTATGGTCTGTTTTGATTGACCAGCATAAGATTATTTATGATTGGGAAACTTTGAAACAAATCGGAGAAGAAGCCGGATTTGTGGTAGAAAGAAGAGCTTTCAATCAGGGGCATCAACAAATTATTAATGAAGTTGTTGATATGCTCCCTGACGAAAGCATCTTTGTTGAAATGATAAAGAAATCTTAGCTTATATTACGCCTTGTCTTTTAGCAATTGCTTCTAAAGCACTAAGGAATCCCGGTGTAATATTGGCAATTTCTGGGTGCAAGGTAATGTTTTCGTCGCTTAGTAAATTTGCAACTCTTGAAACAACTACTTTGTCAGTAAATTCAGGAGTTCCATCTTCTTTATAGCGTCCTAAACGCCAAAAACTTTCTGCGTCGAATTCTCTGTTTTGATTACTTACAAGTCTGAAATCTGTAAGAAACCAAGTATCGAATGTTTTTGCTGCTACTGGTTCTGTAACTATAGGATTGGTAGCAGTTATTGGAGTAATTTCTACTGGCATTTTTCACCTCTATTTTTATATAGTCACTATAATAAAATAGTTTACAAGATATGAGGCAAAAATGATTTATCCACCTATCAGTTGTTATTGTAGTACTTATGGACGACCACAGAGACTTATTGAAAATAGCATTGCTTGTTTTCTAGCACAGGATTATCCAGGCATTAAAGAATTAGTAATCTTGAACGACTTTGTTGAGCAAGAACTTATATTTGATCACCCAGAAGTAAGAATTATTAATTGGCCTGAGCGTATAGCTCCTTTAGGAGCAAAATTTAATAAAAATGTTGAATTGTGTAGATTTAATCTTTTGGCAACATGGGAAGACGATGATGTATTTTTGCCTCATAGACTCAAGTATTCATATGAAAGAATGAAAAATGGAGTATTTCATACTCACGATGCATGGTTTGAAAGAAATGAAAAGGATATAATTTCAGCAAGAAATTGTTTTCATTCAACACATTTAATGACTCGAGATTTATTTGATAAGGTTGGCGGATATCCTTCAGAAGTTGATATATGCAGTATTGATATTACAATTATGGATAAGTTAAGAAAACTTTTAGGAACTTACACAAATGATACTCCAGAAGAAGATAGATTTTATATCTATGTTTGGAGTTGCGCTCAATCATATCATGGTAGTGGTTGGGGACCTTCTAATTTAAATATTTCTCAATCCGCCGCTGACATAGTGCAAAATCAGATAAAACAAGGTTTGGTGCCAACAGGAAAAATTTATTTGGAACCAAAATTAAGATATAATTTCCAAGAATACATTCCTTTGAAAAAAAATGAGACTATAATTGATTTAGATAAGGAGCAAGAAAATGTCTAAAGTAAAATTAACTGTTGGATGGGCTTGTTATGATGATGCAGAAGGTGCATTTTGGACTGCATCTTCATTAAGATTGCATCATCTAGGGTCAAGCAAGGATCGTACAGATGTACAAATCTTGATTTGCGATGATTTGCCAAAGAAGACAGAATCATTGAACAACTTGGCAAATCTTTGTGGTGGCAAATATGTTCATGCCCCAAAAGATAAAGGGCCAGCACATGCTAAGAATACTGTGTTTGAGAATGCGGATGGCGAGTATGTTTTGCTCTTAGATAGCCATGTAATTCTTCAGCCCGGTGCTATTGATTATATTATTGATGGAATAAATGGCGATTTTATTGGCAAGGATATGTGGTGCGGTCCACTATTGAATGAAAATTCAGAGTGTATTGCGACTCATATGGAGCCAAAGTGGAGAGGTGACTTTTTTGGAATTTGGGAAACCCGCAGGCCTATTCCAGATGTATTTGAAATTCCAATGCATGGCACTGCAATGTTCTTGATGAAAAAAGAACATTGGCCTGGCTTCAGTAAGAACTTCTCAGGTTTTGCTGGTGAAGAAGGTTATATCCACGAAATGGTTCGTAGGAATGGTGGTCGTGTAATGTTTCATAAGAAACTTGGTTGGGTGCATCGCTTTATGCGTAGTAAGCCAGCAGGTTATAGACTTGATATGATTGATAAGATTTATAATTATCTAATTGCTTATTATGAAACTCAAAGAAATCCAAAGGTAGTTATGAATTTCTTTAGCAAGGCACATTCACAAGATTGGATTAATCAAGCTGTTGCAAGGGCCGAACAAGTACATCCAGATCTTCTACAGAAGTTCGATGGGTTACCAGAACAGCCTGTCGTTGCTTCCTAAACAATTTCTAAAGTAGTATTATTATGAGCGTTAAGTTGATCAAGCTCTCGGCTTAGTCTGAGAGCTTGTTCTCCATATAGGGTAAACTCATCTCCGTGCTTCAAAGAATATGGCCAGTATGGTGCCCATACGGTTTGGTTTTCCATTTGCCTTATAATATTGTTACGATCCTGATCTGGTATAAGCATGGAGCTTAATTTAATGGGATCATAGGTTTTGACACGGAATGTGATTGCGGGTGTTGGGTTTGCCATAATAAATATTTATAATTCTCAATAAAAATTTCTTATCCCAAAGTAATTCCCCACTTTGTCGATAGATAACCCTCTGTGCTTTGTATTTGGGCGGCTGAAAGTGTAATTGTGTAAATAAGAACTTCGCAAATATCGCCAGCAAGGAAATTTGCGCCTGTTGCATCGGATGCAAAATACATGTGTGTAATACTTGCATTTGTTGTAGAATTTACATTTGCTGTAAATGTTAGTGTTCTTTCTACTCCGTCTACTCTATATTTTAATCTATTAGCATTTCCAGTTTGTGTTCCGTCAAATACTAGTGTGTGTATATGATAATTAGTATCCGTAGATTTGTCTGAATTTGCTATTCCTCCTGCAAATTTGACATTATAAACGCTGCTTCCAAGTCCAAGAGCATATCCATTAAGATTTGTAGTACTTGTGCCAGCCATAGTGACTTGCTGTGTGCTTGCTGCATTTGTAGTTTTAAATACAACAATTATTGATGCATGTGTTTGTCCAGCTATTTGTGTAATTGGATTTGCTGTTAATAAATTACTTGTCCCGTTAAATCTCATAACCGCTTTTCCATTTTGAACATTCAAAACAGATGTTGGTTTTTGCGGGTTTCCTGCCGCATTTGCATTGTGAGCAGGGTTTGCTGTTTGTTTGTCGGACCATTGTGTGACAGTTCCACCATAAGCATTAACAAATGCAGAATCAGCAGCATCATACCAAATTTGCAAGGCTGGATCTGTAGGCGTAGGTGCAGAAGTGGTTGTAGTAGTTGTTGTGCTAGTGGTTGTAGTAGTTGTTGGTGCTAATGTTGTTGTGGTGGTTGTTGGTGCTAATGTTGTTGTGGTGGTTGTTGGTGCTAATGTTGTTGTGGTGGTTGTTGGCGCTAATGTTGTTGTGGTGGTTGTAGGCTCTGGTGTAGTTGTAGTGGTTGTTGGTTCTGGTGTGGTTGTAGTAGTTGTTGGTTCTGGTGTGGTTGTAGTGGTTGTTGGTTCTGGTGTGGTTGTAGTAGTTGTTGGTTCTGGTGTTGTTGTAGTAGTTGTAGTTGTTGGTTCTGGTGTGGTTGTAGTAGTTGTTGGTTCTGGTGTTGTTGTAGTGGTTGTTGGTTCTGGTGTGGTTGTAGTAGTTGTTGGTTCTGGTGTTGTTGTAGTGGTTGTTGGTTCTGGTGTTGTTGTAGTGGTTGTTGGTTCTGGTGTAGTTGTAGTTGTTGGTTCTGGTGTGGTTGTAGGCTCTGGGGTGGTTGTAGTGGTTGTTGGTTCTGGTGTGGTTGTAGGCTCTGGGGTGGTTGTAACTGGCAAGCATAAGGGGTCTAAGCAGCCAGACACATTTAGTGAAGCGTCTAGATCAAAATCATATGATGGTCCTAAATCTGTTCCTATGACACTCCAACAATTTACAGGAGAAATTAAATAAGTTCCTGAAATTCCGTTATATAAAGATCTACCTATAGCGTTTGTTGTTCCGCTGCAATTAATTAAAAAGTAATAATAATAAGTCGGCTCTGGTGTAGTAGTTGTGGTTGTAGGCTCTGGTGTAGTAGTTGTGGTTGTAGGCTCTGGTGTAGTAGTTGTGGTTGTAGGCTCTGGTGTAGTAGTTGTGGTTGTAGGCTCTGGTGTAGTTGTAGTGGTTGTAGGCTCTGGTGTAGTTGTAGTGGTTGTAGGCTCTGGTGTAGTTGTAGTGGTTGTAGGCTCTGGTGTGGTTGTAGCTTCACGTATTGGAGGGCCATAATACAAAAGATCAAGAGTTATAGACAAATTTGATGTTGCATTTATTTGTTGATATTCATTATATGCTATTATTGCTTTTTTGCCATATAGACTAAAAACATCTCCATGTTTTAATGGATAGGGGACATTAGGAACCCAAACTGTTTGACTTTTTAGATTGTTGATAATATTCTGAATATTTCCATCTGGTTGAGGCCAAGACAGAATATCATGAATTCTAATTGTATTAACACGGAAGGTAACTTGTGGAAACAATCGTGTATCGTCATTTAGATTTATCATTAACTACACTATTCAAATATTGTATTTATCGTTCATGAGTATATTTCGCCAGTCTTTATATCATGGTGTTTGCATTTTATTGATGTGTCACACAATAGGACATAGCCAGCTTCTCTAGCATTTTGACTAAAAAAGCTATCTTGTGTTAGATTTTCTGTTGTAACAAAAAATGGAAATGAAATGTCGTTGAATATTCTTGTTGGTATCAAAGTAAATCCCATAGGAATTGTGTATACTTCATGGCAATCTCCGTCATCTTCTAATGCTTGCCTTATGTCATTTTTAATTATTATTGGAGTTCCTTCTCTAGATTTGCTTTTTTTAGGATACCATCCTCCAATAATTAATTTTTTATTGTTAGACTCTCTGTATTTTTTTATAAGTCTTATGAAACCATCAGACGGGGGGAAAGTATCATCTTCAACAGTAAGTAAAAATTCAGCACCATCTTTGAGGGCAGTCAACGCTGCGTCATTATATGCATCATGTACAGTTTTACCATAAATGTTGTAATATCTAACTTGCATACCAGATGGAACTTCAAGTTTTTCTATGCAAGGTAGTTTTTCGGCTTTTTGTCTTGTTGGAACAGCAATAAGACACTTTGTATCGCCTACATCCAAATATTTCTGTTCAGTTTTTTTTACATTTGAAATTTGTTTTACTGTATTGGTATTCAATTGTCTTATTGCTTCTTGATTTCCGGCTCCTACTCTTCCGCCTGATTGCATATCTTGTTGTGCTTGTCTAGTAAGTCTTTTTTCCCAATATTCTGGTTGATTAGCATCTAATTCTTCTCTGGTGTATTTTTGGGGGAATGCTTGCCAAATTCTGTATAACGCTTCAAACTCACGCAACGCTCCAAGCATGGCTCTGTCTTGTTCTTCTATATCGATTTTTAGAAGATCAGCATCGATAAGATCTATTTCTGTTGCTTTTTTAAGGTGTTCTTCCATTTTGAGCATAAGTTTTTTCTTGTTTAATTTTGCTCTTCTTATGTTATCGTATTTAACTTGCAGTTCTAGAACACATTGACTATATTGTGTTTCCAAAGTATCATGTTGTCCAACAACAAATTTTTCAAGAACAAAAGCTGACCTTGGCTGTTGTATTTCAAGAAATGCTGATTCCATTTCTTTTATAACGCTTATTGCATTTTCTATTCTTTGTTCTAATGGAACTAGGTCAGACATAATTTGTTTCTCTCTTTTACAATTTTATCAGAGTAATTGCTATAAATAACTGTATGGAAAACCCACTTGCAAATGTTAAAGAAATTTTACAAGTATCTCCAGAAGCTTTGGCAGATATTTTTGTTGAATATTATAACAAAAAAATAAGTTTATTAAATGAGTCTGTTGAAAGCTCAAGATATGCAGTTGAAATAAATTATAAAACTACTATGGATGAGGCAGATTTTGGTTTTGCCAAAATTGCATTGGGGTATGTAAGTGCTGCTTTAAAAAAAATGGGCTATCATGTAAAACTGGTATTTTCTGAAAAGCCTTTGAGAGTAATTGTTTCTTCGAGAAATTGGGATGATGGCGAATGGGTAGGCATGATAACATATCATGCTCCATTACATTGTTTTGTTTTATGTAAGGGCACATATAATCGCATGAAGAAAACAGTTAATGTGAAAGAATCCGAAAAAATACAAGGCGATTTGTCTGCAATTTCTATGTCACATAAGTTAAAAGAAAAAATGGACTCTTTGAAGGATTTGCCCAACAAAAAGCCCATTCAAATACAAATAACTTTAAAAAGAGGGCCTAAATCTTAGCCCTTGATGATATCAATTCCATCCATAGGACTTTCAACTAAAAGCACATCTGTTTGTGGTTGATTGCTGCTGTTGTGATCCTTGATGACTTGATTAGGATTTGTGTTCACAACAACTGATTCTGTTTTGCCGTGTTGTGTCACCTTGTCAGGTTGGTCTAGGATTAGTTTTTCCATTTTATCTCCTTGTTGAGTGTTTTCATTTAAAGTATTTACGCTTGGGGCTGGATTTACTTTAGGAGCGATAGCTTCAACTAGCTTGATATCGCCAGATTTTACAAATTGTAGGAAATATTCATCTCCTTTGAATCTGCCCTTTGGTGGTATAAGCTTTCTTCCACAAAGAGACTTCTTGGGAAGAGAATAATCCCAAGTTTTATTATTTTCAAAAATATAAAGTGTCTTCGTGTCTAAGTTTTGTGTCTGGGCGTGAAGTTTGCCCAATTTTTCAGACAAGGTTTCTTTTGCTCTAGCCATTTTTTGCCTTTAATTAAGGAGGATCTACTATTATTATAGAGTAGTTTCATTGATTTTGGAGTATAATAATGAAAAAGCCGCCACATTGGTTTGATGTTTATCCTCAAGGCACTCAACAAGGAGACGAGGAGCAGAAGATTTTTACTTCGCTATCAAGAACTAGAAAGTGGGCTTGGAGAAGTATTGCTGCTTTAGAAAAAGAAACTGGCTTGTCAAAAGAAAAAGTTGAAAAAATACTGTACAAATACCTTAAAATGGGTGTTGTATTTCAAAATCCAAAAAATGAAGATCAGTGGGGATATTGGGAAAATGTTCCTGAGATGCTTGGCAAAGAACAGAAATCAATTTCAAAAGAAGACCAAGAAAAAAGGTTGAAGTCGAAAACAAGTTCGACTTCAACCTGAAAAAATAAATAATTTTTTTATTATAGAGCGGTATCTTTGCCGATGCCCTTGTGATCAACTTTATTGTCATCAACTTTTGCACCCATTTTCTGGAGAGCATCAGCGGCGATGGGCATAAAGTAATTGGCTGGATACTGCGATCTTACATAACCATCTGGATATGCCCAGTTAGCGATACCAGCACGGGCTGTTTTTTCCATTAGAGTTGGTAGTTCTAGTTTGTTGTCGTCAGCCCAATTGATAAATGATTTCATAGTGTATTCCTCTTATAAAAAAGAATATTCTTTACTTTATATAGTGGACCAAATAAAATTTTAATATGAGCTTGGATTTTTTAATATCAAATGTAGAAGAATGTCATAAAGAGACATCGTGGATTGGTATTTGCAAACATTGTTCGATGATTATTGATCACAATAAAGATCACACAGATATATGCACAAATTGCAACAATATAATTAGACAAAATAATAATTTATGGATTATTTTCGACGTGAGGTCCCTGTTTGTTGAATATTTTTCATCTTATCAGGGCAGTAAATCTCAATTTACATTTAAAAAATTAGAGCTATTTTTTCTTAAATTTTCAAATAAAAACGATGGAGTAATATACAGCAAGAATAATTGTGTTTTTTATATAAATTATAAACCAGAAGATAAGTTTAGAATTATTATTTTATGCAAAAAGTTGCTTTATAGTTTCAAGAAAAATTTATTGCACAAATCTGTGAAGGAATTTGTGAGTCGCATACTTGAAAGTTTTGATAGTATTAGTTTTGAGGAATCAAGAATATTTTTGCTCGATTTAGACTTACAGCCTTGTACTGCAAAAAAAATGAAAAGTGTACATTTAAGTAGGAAGATTTTTATTGAAAACGTAAAGTCTGATTTGACTTTCTTTGATGGAATGGACTAGAATACTTTGGTTTTTATTTCTGCAAATGGAGATTTCAAAATGAGCCGTAGTCGTTCTCTGCGTTTTGATGTGACAACTAGGACTTTGAGCGGAAATACTGTCTATGAGGCAGTCGCTTTGATTCCCGGTTTTGCACCAGTATCTGTTGAAAAGATTGAGGGCGGGACTCAATTCAGCACTCGTTCTGCTGTCACTCTAACATGCCAAAACCGTGCTACTTCACTTGGCATGACTCCTGTTATTCGTTATAGGACTCCAGTTGTTGCTCCTGTCAAGATAACAACTTCTGCAACTAATTCTGCTAAGGGTGTTTCTCGCAAGAAGCGTGTTGCAGCTCGTTAATTTTTTAATTATAATAAATTTTAATGTGGGGAATTAAATATTCCCCACATTTTCGTTTATAAACCATAGATACTAAGTGGAGGTGTCTATGGGTTGTGGATGCGGTAAAAAACAAGCTAAAAATGTACCTACAAACAGAGCTTTGCCATCTAGGGCGACTATAGTAGGCAGACCCCCTATTGTTGTGCAAAATAATAATAATAATATTCCAACACAACTAAACATACAGCAGATAGCTGATCCTACAGCACAAGTTAAAGCTGTAAGAAGCAACAGTCCATACGCAGATAAGGATAGAATCCAAAGGCTACGAATGGAAGCAATTGAACGAGCAAAAGGCAAAAGAATTTTTTAATTTTTGTTTCATTTATATATATATTTATGTAATTTTGAGGAGTACACATGTTAAATTATGAAAAGTGGAAAATGCTAAATGAAACCCTTGCACCTATGACTTTGGGCTTAGCTACCAAAACATCACTTGGTTTACATGGTGCTCAGTTTTCCAACTTGGCAAACGATGCTTCTGAAACAGAATCTGATGAAACTGAACGAGAAGTAACTAACGAAATGCATGGTGAAGATGATTGTGGCTGTGATAGTCATTCTCATAAAAAACATCATCACCATCATCATGACATGGACATGGAAGATATGGGCGATGAAGAGGAAATGGGTATGGAAGACATGGAAGATGAAGATGATATGGAAGACATGGGCGACGAAGATGAAATGGGCATGGAAGATATGGAAGATGAAGATGAAGATGAAGAGGACATGGAAGATATGGGCGATGAAGATGAAGAGGACATGGAAGATATGGGGGACGAAGAAGATTATGATGATGAGGAAGAACTCGAAACAGAAGTCGATGTCGAAGATGACGGAGATGAAATCGAGATGGAAGATTCCGCTGAGATGGATTCTGATGAGGAAGATGGAAATAACAAATTAAAAATAGTTGGAGACTATATGACAAAAGAAAGTGCTAAGACTTGGTGGGAGAGTGTTTCTGGCATGGTCGGAGAAAAAGGTTTGTTCAAAAATGCATCCGAGTTCATGTCTGAAGTTACTGTAGCTGATCCTAGCGGCCAAGCTAAATTAGCTATCGGCAAATTCAAAACATTTATAAAAGCAAATGAAGTAGATCACCTTACTTCTGCTAATGTTAAAGCCATGATCAAAGCTTTGTGTGACTATATTCTAGAAAATAATGATAAAGTACCTGGAGGCACAATGAAGATGCTTCTTAAGGAACTTTCTGACGAATACATGGATTCCAAAAAGTAAATAAAAACATAATATAATTAAGAGGGCGAGGTTGTTATTGCAACCCGCCCTTTTTTTTATATACTTTTGGAATGACTGCCTTAGAAGTATTTTCGTACTATCGAAAACTTGGATATAAAGTTATTCCACTTTATAAAAATACTAAGGTTCCCATTTTCAAAAATTGGTATTCAGTTTATAATCCAGATTTTATAGAAAATTTTATCTCAAAGTGCGTCGATGAAATTAATTTTGGTATAATTCTTGGAGATGTTATAGACATTGAAGGAGATTGTATTGAGTCAAATGAAGAAATTGATAATATGTTAAAAGGAATTCCTCATCCAATTTTTACAAGTAGTAAATCAAAACACCATCTTTTTAGATCTACTGTTAAAAATCTAACAAGAGTAGTAGTTGATGGAATAGAATATAGAGGCAATAAACACCAATCTGTCATTCCTCCTTCTAAACATGAAGCCGGAATAAAATATGAATGGAAATCCGATATATGCGAATTAGATAATTTACCATATTTGCCAAAATTTTTAGATGATAAAATAAAATCAGCGTTGCCGACTAAAAAAAAGTCATTCAAGAAAAGAAGATTATGCAAGCCTAACCATGTAGAGGCTTTTTGTTTGAGATGTAGAAGAAAATATTTTTTACATGAAATAAAATTCTACAAAGAATTAGAACATTTACGCAAACAAAATTCAGGTTGGACTTGCAAGAGTTGCATCAAATTGCCCAGTTGAATTGATAATCTTTTGTTGTTTGATTTGCAATTTGATCAATTTGTGCAAAAAGATCTTCTGGCATAAAATTTGAAATAAAATACATATATTTCTTAGCTTGATCTAAATCATTATTATTTATAGCTTTTACAACACCTTTGGGATCATATCCGAAACATTCATAAGCGTCTGTAGGTTTGCCAGAAGCAAGCTTGTCAATGTTGAAGTGCCAAAACTTTTCATAGTTTCCAGAATTCATAAAATTAAAAACAAATTCACAGAGTCTGTAAATCAATCTTGTTGTCATAGGATTAGAAAGCCAGAAAGGAGAAAGCACCCTGTATTCAACTCCATATGGCTTAGGGCGATAAGTACCAGCTTGCCCATAAACTTTTTTTCTTTTAAATGCATCAATACTTTGGTCTAGTATGACAGACGGTATGCCTACAAAAAGGTCCATCATGTAAACAAATATAGGTTTTAACAAGGAATCACAAACCGCATCATCCGGCTTTCCGCCCACATGAATATGACCTCCTGCGAATCTCTCTAAACTATGCTTAAAGAAATCTTCTGGGGTTTTATTATATTTCAAACTATATGCATTGATATCGGGATCGCAACCAACCTCGAAGAAGTTTGCATTTTTATGATCCGGTTCATAAAATTCAACTGCAGATTTGAAAGATATCTTGAAAGGACAAATTAATTTTTGAATACTTTCAAGACCATATTTTATGTGTTTTACAAATATATCTTCACTTGGAGCAGGAGGGAAATTGAATTCTGCTAAAACATTATCATGAAAAAAATAAAATTTATTTTGTAATATTGGATTGGTTTTGTTGTTTTTGAGACATTTTATCGCATTCACTGGATTATTATTATAATCAAGGACAATAAATTCTGGATCTGCTCCAAGTAACATGTATTTATCCTCTTTGAATGACTGAAATTATTATACTCATTTATAGATAAGATATTCAATAAAAAAGAATTATGCTAAACCCAAACGATATTTTGTTTTTATACTCTGGTGGAACCACCAACTCAAATCCTGATTTAAGTTTGGGCGGAGAGATATCTGCATATGAAGTTCCTATATCAATCAACAATTTATTTCCCGATGCAGATGAAAATCAACAGTTAACTGGATTTACGGATTATAAGTGTTTTTATGTTTATAACAGCTCTGAAACCGACGAAATATCTAATGTACAAGTGTATATTGATGATGTAAGAGATAATCCGGTACAAGTTAGTCTTGGCTTAAGATTGACAAATGATGTTCAAAGAATAACAATTTCAGGTACAGTTGTCTCTGGAGATGTAACTTTTGCAGTAGGCGCAAAAACAACATCTCCAATCAATTATACTGGCAATCCAGAAACTTTTGGCGTTGAAATTCAAAATGCTATTAATTCTTTAGAGGGAATTAGTGGTGTAACAGTTTTGACATCTTATACAAATACATTTCAAAGACATCAAGTTACTTTTACTGGAACACTAAGCAATAGATCGGTAGATACAATAACTGTAGCTTCAAATAATTTGCTAACTAATGTTTCAATAAATCCAGTTATACAAATTTCAAAAATATCTGCAGGCGGGCCTATAAACAGTACAACTGTTACAGTAGGAGGCGCAAATACTAGACCAAGAGGAATTTCATTTTATCAAACAAGTAGATCTAATAAAAAGACTATAGGCACTCTGCAACCTTTAGAATATTTTGCTGTTTGGATTCGTAGAGTAGTTCCAGCCGGTGCCCTGCCATCTGCTCTTTCTGGTGCCAATTTCAAAATGACAGGCACCATCTTCAATAATACAACAACTACTACTCCCGTTCCTTTCTATTTCGTAGAAGATTTAGTAGCCCCAAGTGGATTTGCTATGGTAGACGGGGCTTTGTATTCACAAGTTGCTTTAAATTTCCTTACTCTACAGTTTGGAGGAACTACTCCTGCACCAGCTACTATGGTTACTGGATGGACTGTTGGTACTAACACACCTGTAAAATATGCATCTATGCAGGCCTTGGCTGAAGTTCCAGCAGGTAATTTTGTTGCGACAGTCAAGCCTAATGGATTTCCAAGTTACACTAATGGCGATTCTTTCCGAAGTGACTTATTGAATGGTTATTTCGAAGCTGGAAATTGGACATTTCAAATTCCGCTTATTGCTTCAACGGCGGGAGGAAATCAATCTGGTGCTATCACACTTAAAATGTGGAAATCACAAGATCCTTTAGGTTTAAGCAATACAATTGCCCTTACACCTGTGGTTTTAAGTGGCAATTCTGTAACTGGGCTCAACACCTCTACTCAACAAATTTCAAAATTAATTTATTATTCCGATTCATTTTCCATGAATTATGAATATTTATTTGTCCAAGTAGCATGGAAGATTACAGTTGCTGGCAGTTTAGATACAAAT
>Ga0222714_10002045_pt1 | contig 21993 bp, 20 predicted proteins | sample C33_3DmetaG_FD_165048 | JGI IMG/M metagenome (GOLD analysis project Ga0222714, IMG submission 165048) | Estuarine water microbial communities from San Francisco Bay, California, United States - C33_3D | ecosystem: Environmental > Aquatic > Marine > Unclassified | place: USA: California...
ATATCAATATCTCCAGTTGAAGTGCTCAGTGTCTTACTACCACCAGCAAACTTCATTGTGCTGGTTAGTGTGCCAGTTGTAGCACCTTGCGTAATAATAATTGTAGCACTTGTGCCAGCAACAGCATTGGTTAAACTGTTAATGGTTAAACCACCGCCTGTTGTAACTTGGAATATAGTGCCTGTGCTTACATCTAAGTTAGCAGCAATATCACCACTTAGTGTGCCTAAACTGACCACAGTCTCGTTAAATTTTGTTAATGAAACATTACTTGGCTGTATTGGATCAACGGGTGTAAGCATGTCGTAGAACACATTACCAGCAGCATTGCTAAACTGCCAACGATCAGTTGACTCATTCCACAACAAGTAAGTTGAAGTAGCACTTGCACCGCGGTATACAGCAAATCCAGCATTTACATCACTTGCACCACCATAGTTAAAGTTTATACCAGCGGAAGTTGTTGATAGCACATCACTGTCATCAACACTTAACGTAGTTTGAGGTTCATCTGGGTAAGCACCCTTTAGATTTTTAAGTGTTATTGTATGCGCAGTTATTGTGCTAACATTACCAATATCAATATTGCCTTGGTAATTACCAATAGCAGTGTTTGCACTATCACTGAAACTTGTTGTAACTGCTAAATTGCTTGCACTGCCAATAAAGATATTGCCTTCATTCAAGTTAGGTGTAGCGTTTGTTCTGCCTGCACCAGCAACATTAATTGTGTTGCTGTTAGTTACAGTTGCTATCTTTTGAACAAACTGATCTTCACCAGATGGCTGTGTTTCTGTGAATGTGCCTGAGCCATCCACATACAGTTGAGCACCTACGGTAAAACCATGTGAAGTAAAGTTCATTTTACCACTGATAACAACTTCACCTGTTTCATTAGGTGCAATGCTGTTTTTAACAACACCAAAGCCTGGCATTAGACTTGCATTGCCGCTGTCTGCTAACACAGCATCTGGTGTATCACCATGGTTATTACCATTTAGTGCAACAATGTCACCTTTGTTTAATGTGCCACCTGATGCGTTCCATATTACTGCTTGAATAGCACCATTAATATCGCCTTCAAATTGTGTAGTAGCAATTATGTAATCGCCTTGAATATTAGCAGTTGTGGTTATATTACTGTCTGAACTAATAACAACATTTGTGTTTGGCAAATAAGTTTGTATTGCTGTATTTGCTCTATCAGTTGTATAGTAAAGGTTAGTGCCTTCTGCTAAGTCTGAAGTTGTTTTAGTAGTAAGCCAAGCATCACTATTTGTGTTGCCTCTATCAGTTGTCCAATAAAGATTAGTGCCTTCAGTGAGATCTGATGTTGTTTTAGTTGTTAGCCAAGCATCGCTTGCAGTGTTTGCTCTATCAGTTGTGAAGTATAAGTTATCACCTTCATCTATATCAGTTGTGGTTAAACTTTCACTAATAACTCCATTAGCAAAATTGATATTGCCACTACCACTAATATAAGATTCAACTAGTGCATTACTATAATAAAGATTAGTTGATCCTTCAGTGATTTCATCTGTGGTTAATGTAACAACACCTGTTTGTCCATTTACGCTGTCGACATTAGCAGTTGTGCTTGTTAAGTAAGCATCCATTGCGCTGTTAGCACGATCAGTTGTGAAGTATAAGTTACCGTTTTCAGCAATATCGCCAGTGTCTAATACCACAACACCTGTTTGACCATTTACACTTTCAACAGCCTGCTCACCAATAACAATAGTGTTGCTGCCGTCTGACACTTCCCAACGATCCAGTGTTTCATTCCATATGATATAACTGTTAGTTAATGCACCACCAGAACGATCAACATATATAAATGCATCGCGTGGTGTAGCATTACCATAGTTAAGAGTAATACTGTTATCTAATACCTGCAGGTCTTGTGTATTAACATAATTAATATTGCCGCTAACTTCTAAGTTGCCACCAACTGTTAAATCATTACTGCCAATATAAGCAATAACATCTGCGTTGGTTAACAACGTTGGTAAATTACTTAAACTTGTATAGTCGACACCTAAACCATCAACAAAAGTCTTTGTTACACGATTGTCAATGTCAGTGTTTGCTCTGCTTGTTGTATAATATAAATTAGAGCCTTCTGTTAAATCAGTTGTGGTATAATTTAGTAGTGTATTAGTTAATGCACTACCATCACCTAATAGATATGCAGCACTGATATTGCCAGTTGCAGTAATATTGCCTGAACTAAAACTAACACCAGTAACATCATCTTCTTTGAGTTCAAGCGTGTTACTAGTTTCGGCTAATTCAAGACTATACTTTTTAGCAGTGTGGCTTGGAGTAATATCATACTCAAGAAGCGGGCACGGAAATGGGATTGGATTTGTTGTAACTAATCCTCTACCCACCCAACTTGTTCCTGTTACTGTAGCCCAAGTTAGCGGAGTAGTTAATCCACTGTCCTCAAATACACCATAATATACTTGGTTAGCGAAAGTTCTTCCTCTCTTTAGATATCCAATATTACTATTATTGGTCCAAGTAACTAAGTCTTGTATAAAACTAAAACCTGTTCCAACAAAATAAACTGGTGTTGCATCATCAAGAGGTTGATTACCTAAATAATTTATACCAATAACAACCGTATCAGCATCTTCTGTGATCTGACCATATGTGCCACTTGTAACATATTGCCAACCCCAATCAGGTAGTCTTGCTTTTGATCCTACACGGCGGTCTAATTCAATAACCATATCACCAACAACAGGTTGAGCATTACCGCCATTATGACCGCCATTAGTAACAGTTAAACGGCTACCACTGTCAGCACTCACATTAGCACTGTTCATTTCTACCCAAGTGCGTTTGGTTTCGCTACTCCAGTTACCACGTGTGCCTTTACCAGCACCAAAACCCGTCTGATTTTCAGCAACAGGACCTATAATAACAGGTCTGCGTGTTTCACCTGAAGGTTTATTAGAACCTAAATATAATCCACCATCTTCATAAGTTAAGAAAACATCGCGAAGTGATTTATTAGCCGCATTTACAGTATCAGGTCGGCTATTAGCAACAAAAGACATATTTGTTTTGCCACCGTAAGCACCATCAGTCCAATCTTCACCTGCGGATACTGATATATAAGCACTTGGTATTCCTTCACCACCAGGTAAAGAACCACCACCATAACTGGTCCAACCAATCTTACCTAATTCTTGATTGTCTCTTGCATACCAACCTGTGCTTGGTTCATTTAGATTACCATTATAACTTCTAAATAATAATTCTGCAGCACCATAATCTAGACTGTTTTCTTGGCGTGTTAAATCAGTAAAATTACCAAGTTGTAGTCTTGGAATGAATGAATTTTGGCTACCTTGTGAGGATGAACCTATTAACGCATAGTCACTAGCATATGGTGTAATACCATCATAGCCTAGGCTAATACCAAAACCAGATTGACCATTATCAAACATTTGGCTTGTTGTTAGTGTATTAGCACCTACAACCAATCCATCTTTCATTCCAAAGTAAGTTTTATCACTGCTTACTAAACTAACTTTACCTTGTGTATAATGACCATATGTTCTAAAGTTAGATTCGCTCATGTTGAGACTATAATCACTGCTACTGCCCGCAGTGTATGTGAAGTCACCTGCTACAGGACCACTTATTGGATAAGCATACACATTAGTTGAAAGCATCTTAGCAGGACCAACACTTGCAGGACTACGGGCTCCACCATACACATCATACTCACTTAATACACCAACTAAGAATCCAGTTTCAGTGTCACGCATTGTTTGCATGAAGAAACTGTTGTTACCAAATATATTAGTAGCAGCCAATACACTGGTAAATTCAAAATCGCTGGTTGCTGGATTATTCATTGTAACAGTTAAATTACCTGTATCAATTGAAGTAATATATGTTCCTGCAGGGAATGGAGTTTGTGTTCCTTCTGTGCCGCCATCACCTAATGTTAAATTGTTGTAGATGCCACTTAATGGTCCTGTAGTATACATTGGCGACATACCAGTAACAATGTTATTAATCAATGTAGAAATATTGCCAGTGCCAACAATTGGTTTAGTTCGTAATGGGAAAGTAGTTGCGTTAGCAGTTTCGCGGTATGTTTCCATACCTGTTAACTGTATTGTTGCACTACCACTTACAACATTACCTGTAAAACAATATGCGTTTATATCAGTAGCACCTGAGTATGTAATAAGTCTTGTAGAAGTAAGTTGGTTAAAATTACTTGAAGGTTGTGATTTTGTATAACCATAACCGCCTGTCATGTTAAGCACATCAGTCAATACTTGATTTGCGCCTAATGCTTCAGTAAATGTAAAGCCACCAACACCATCACCAAGTGATATTTTGTTTAGACTTTCTGCCTGTATGCTGTTAACATTAGCAAGTGCATTAGTGAGACTGATTACGCCACTGTTAACAAGAATATTTTCACTGCCTACAACATAGTTGTCAATTGCAGTGTTTGCTCTTGCAGTTGTAAACCAAACATTACCTGTGCCTTCTGGTAGATCATCAGATGTATAAGAACTGCTACCAGCAACAGCAATATTAGCACCACCAAAACTTAGCACACCATTTGCGGCTGAGATAGCAGTGTCATCTAAGTAAATTGAAGTGCCACTTAGATATAAATCTTTCCAACGATTAGAAGGATTGCCTAATGTATATACACTATTTGCACTAGGCAGTATGTTTCCGCCTACATTTAGATCATTAGCACCTAAGTAAGTGGTAATAGCAGTATTTGCTCTTGCAGTTGTGAAGTATAAATTACCATTTTCTGCAATATCACCTGTGTCTAATACAACAATACCTGTTTGACCATTAACACTTTCTACAGCTTGCTCACCAATAACTATTGTGTTACTACCATCTGACACTTCCCAACGGTCAAGTGTTTCATTCCATTTGATATAACTGTTAGTTAATGCACCGCCAGAACGATCAACATATATAAATGCATCTCTAGGTGTAGCATTACCATAATTTAATGTAATTTGATTGTCTAATACTTGTAAGTCTGTGGTATTAACATAGTTAATGTTACCAAGAACTTCTAAATTGCCGCCTACTGTAAGCGGAACAGTTGCAATATACGCAACAACATCGCTGTTGCTTACACCACTATCAGATGCCCAACTTACAATACCATTAGCATCTGTTTTTAATATTTGATTAGCAGTGCCTCTGACATTAGGTAAAACAAAATTTTGATTAGCAGACACATTACCAATACTAATAGTTCCATGTGCATCTATACTTAAAACCTCATATGTGCCTCCTGATACAGCAAACGGATCTCCACCGCCAAATCTTATTAATTTAAATTTAGCGCCGTCTGCACTCTGGAATGATGGTTTCAAATCCATTATAATATTACCATCATCCCTAATACCAAAATGTATACCGCTAGGATCATCATTTGCAATTGGTGCACTTGCAAATACTATATTACTAAGTTGATCACCATCTGTGTCCATTGCAATTCTTACACCAGAATGACTGTATATGTGCAATGGTTTGGTATCTTCTAGTTTAAAAATTTGTGGTGAATCAGTGCTATCTGTAAAAATAATTGTGCCTAGACTTGTAATATTACCAGATGAAATAATATTACCTGTAACAGAATGATCAGTATTTAAATAATTAGATATGGCAGTATTTGCTCTTGCAGTTGTGTAGTAAAGATTTATATTACCTTCTGCTAAATTATCTGTTGTAAAATCTGCAAGTATGTTGTATGAATTCATGCGCACAACACTTGTGTAATATGTTGTGCCATCGGATATAATATTAAATATAGTCTCTTGGTTAATACCAGTATCTATATCAGTAGCATTGGCAACAAAATCCCATGCTGTCCAATTGGAAGTATATGTTGTTGTATCTAATATTTTACCACCAAAATTATCTTGTTTGGCAATTATAGTAAAAGTTTCGCCGGCATCAATATTAGAAATAGTAATACCAGTAATATTACCTGTTAGTGTAATTCTTTGTGTTTTACCATCATTAACATCTAAGGATATATTGCCAGTAACATTACCAGCATCATAATAAGTTTCTAAGTTTAATGCTGTGGTATCTAATCCAATAATACCTGTATTAGTATCAAATGTAATTGGACTTGTATTACTGAATAATGTTTTTATTTCATTAGGTGTTACTCTAGTATACTCAATGACACCTGTTGTAGAATTATATGCAATATTTCCTACTCCAGTGCCTGCATTAATAGCACTAAAATGTGCTCTTACTTCACTTGCACTTGGTCCAGTGTATGTAAATACACCAGTTATATTACTGTAAGTTAAACTACCATCGCCGCCTGCATCAACAACACTAATACTTTCTCTAACTTGTTCTACTGATATTTGACCTTCTGTTACAACAACATTAAAAGGAGTATTAGTAACACTTACATTTGTTTGGGTTGTGGTAATATTAGCAACTAAAACACCATCTTCACTGACAGTGATGTTGCTGGGAGTAGAAGTAACTGCAATGTTACTTAATGTGCTTGAAACTGTTACATTAGCCATGTTTGTCTCCTTACACTAAGGAAACAAAATTAGCTTCAGTTGTTGGATCACCCAGTGTTACACCTGGTTCATAACGTTCGATTACAGCCCAACGGTGCATGTCTTGTTGATCAGGAGAACCGGGTATGGTCCATTGGAATGCAACTACTGTCATTACAACTTTTTCACGAGCATTTGGAATAATCTTACCAGTATATCTATTTTGTGGAATAGTAAAAGTAACTATGCCTGAACTTGCACTGGTGTTATTAATTAATGAATTACTTACATTGCCAACAGTATTCATATAACCAATTACATTAGTGTCAGTAAAGTTAGGATCACCTGTTACACGATCATATGTAACACTGTCTAACACTAGTGTTTGGTAATCAGCACTAAAAGTATATGCGCTTACGTTTGTGCCAAAGTTATATGTATATGTTTTTTGACTGCGGGGAAATAATTCAATTACTTGAACATTGTCTGCACCGCCGATATAAGATTTGAAATCTAGAAGTCTTCCACTCATTTGCTCGTCTCCTGAAGGGGCTTGTGTTAGAACTAAGGCTCTAACACCGTATTATGTATTTATGCTATTTTTAAATTTTTATGGACTTAACACGTTATATGTGGTTGCTATTGGCAATTCTATATAGATTGAACCACTACCACCATTACCATAAGTTAACGCAGGTGCTCCAACAGCTCCCACATGCGGTGCATAACCACCGCCACCGCCTCCGCCAGTGCCGTTAACGCCATCTAGACCGCCAAATCCACCGCCCTCGCTTGCTACGCCTCTATAATTTGCCCATGGCACATTACCATCCGGCCATTGCCCATGGAATATGTAAGAGCCGCCACCGCCTCCACCACCATATTCTCTGCCTGATATGACACTGCTATTACCTATTTTACCAGTGCCACCTGTTACAATAAAACTACCATCTATATCTGGAAATAATGGTGCATTAAAAACAGGTGCCGCGCCTGTCCCATTACGTGAATTACCACCTTCACCACCATAAACATCAGATTGATTTGTGTCTGCACGATACCAAAATTGATATTGAGTTGGACCGCCTAATGCTGTTAATCCAAATATAGAACTATTAGTTCCAGCTGTAGCACTAGGGCCTCCTAAACCACCTGACCCTACAGTAGCAATAGCATTACCAGCAGAAATTGTATTTGCTAATGTTGTAGTAATAATAAGATTACCACCATGACCACCTTTGTATTGGCCACCTCCACCTCCACCAACCATTTCTATATAGATTGGTGTAGTATCTGTTGTTATCCATGGGTCTGATGCTTTTGTTATTGATAATGTTGTATTACTATTAATAGTAATTGAAGTATTTGACCCATTTGTTCCTTGCACACCGCCTGTTATTTGTGTTACGCTTGCTACAGTTAATATTGTTATATTTGATGTAGTAGCAAATGTTTCTAATCCATCAACTCTTTGCACTTGCAAATAAAATGTCCCACTATCGCTAGTGCTTACTGGATCAATTGATTTTATTATTGTAGCATTTCCATTAATATCTAAATTAAATGTATCTGTTAATGTATTATCTATAAATGCAGTTGAATTGACACCTGTAATTGTATAACGCATGGTTTGTTGATTTGTTAAATTAGATGTAACTGAAAAGATAACACTATTAGCATTGGCAATAGTATAATCTACTGCAAACTCTGCAACAATAGCATTTGCAGTTTCTCCACCTGCAACATATCTTCCAAAGAATCCAAATCTGTTACTCATCGGTCATCCATTAAAATTGATATCTATATTCATCTGATGCATTATAAATTTGCATTGCTGACACTGTTATGTTTGGTGAATTGATGTGATAACTTGTGCCTGTAAACCAAACGTTAGCTCTGCTTACATACCAGTCTTCATCTAATCCATACATACTTGCTTCTGTGCTGAATTCATTTTCTAACAGTGTGTAATTATTTTTAATGTTAGCAGCATTAATATTGCCACTACCAGAGAACTTAAAGCCACTACCATTAATAGTATGTGTAGTAGAAACAGTATTATTGTTATTAACAAACGTAATATTTGCCATTGGCACTACTGCAATAATGCTATCAGTGCTTAATGTATTCCAATCTGTATACACATATGTTTTCCACTGCCATTTACCTTTTGTTGGTGAACGTGCAAGATCATAACGCTTATATGGTGTATTACTAATTGTATAGTAGTGTGGGAAGGTATTGTTTACATTTGTTGTAATACTAAAGTCTTGCTCTAATATATAACTGTCTATACCAAAGTTGTCATACATTGTGCTGTTATATTGTCTATCTTCAATATAAAACCAAGCACTTGTATTAGCTTGACTGTATTGATATGGAACCCATGCTTGATTTCTTCCGGCAATCGGAGCATAACCATCATCATAAAACTGCACAGTAACACGATAGTAAGCACCAGGCACAGTGGTTACTTTGTTTAACGGTATCTTAGCAAAATAAAATTGATTATTTTCAATATCATCAAAGTTTTGTGTTATGCTGGCTGCAGGTGTTACACCTAACGCATAATCAAAACGTTCTAGAGTAGTAATACAACCTTGCCAATATGTAAACACATTATTTTGTGTTGTTACTGGTGCGGCAACAGCAACATATTGTGCTGTTGTGCTTGGACCATATTCACCAACAGTTAAATCAGCATTTACAAATAATGTGCTAACTGTAGCGTTAGTAATAACATTACCAGTAGTAGGACTTACTATGTTACCAAATCCACTAGCAGGATTGTCTACAACATAAATGTTTCCTAACTGAATGTTATAATCACTGTATGGACTCTTAAAGTCTACCCAAGCCCATCTATCTCTGTAATATAAACCAGTAGCATCGCTGTCAGTAATGCCATCACGATATACTACATCACGATATGGTCTATCATTATATTCAACGCACACAAAGTCGCATGTAAGTGTGCCATCGTCTTCTATATTTTCTGTTGTGCGCAACACACGGAACCATTTGTTTTCAAACTTTTTACCTGGGTCTGTTAATTTAATATAATCACCAACATTAACTACAAGTGAACTATGATCTGCACTAAACGTTACAGTATTTGTGATGCGACTTTGACTTAATGTTAAGTTTGCAAGTGTTGCGGCTCTTGCTCTATTTGTTACACCTTTTAAACTAAAACTCATTCCACTAGTGGGCTCGTTAAGAACTTTATCAGCAGTGGGTGTAGTTACGTAGATAGTATCTGGTTGTTGTAATAGTGCATCATTAGGAAATGTTACTTCAGCAAAGTTATATAAACTGTATAAGTCTGTGCTGTTAACAGTAACACTACCAATAATATTATCATTGTTAAATGTAAATGCATTTGCTTCTTCAGCGGCTGTCATTTCTTTGTTAATTAATACTTTAAACTTACCTTGTTTATTATCATAGGCAAATGTAGCACCACCTGCTTTACAGATTTCTTCAATGTTTTCTGCTACACTATTTTGTGGGTTGACATACATATTGAGACGCCAACGGTCAACTTCAATATCGTATGCTCCAGCAACGCCACCAAACAAATCATAATAGCCACCTGCTGTCCCAGAATCAGGGCCACCTGTAGTCGGACTTTGAACTAATAAATGTTCTGCTGTAGAGTCATTATTAGTAGAATAATTATACCACTCTAGTATACTAGCATAATCTATATCATTTGCGGTTAATCCTGCACCGTATTTAGAATTAGTTAAGTAATCATACAAACAACTTGCTGGTGTAAACATCCACCAATTTGTAAGAGAACCAGGCGGCGCTGTAGGGTCGTTGTAACCCATAGACTGCGCTCTAAATCGCCAATCACCAAAATCTTTTACTTCAACAGGTTGTGCAGTATACCAATCGCTGTATGTTCCAGCATTAACACGCACAATAGCAAATACCAAATCTTCCATTGTGTTTGAACTAGTCCAACCTGGAAATATATCATAAGCATTTTCACGATCAACTGAACCTACTGCATACTTGGGAAACACTTGATATCCAGCAGTTGAACCACCTGCCCATGCCCAAACTTGCATAACACTATCTGCAACATCAAACCCTACATTAGCACTAGACCCTAATTCATCTAATCTAATAACAACTTCTTTAGTTGTTGGAGAAAATGTTGCTCTACTATTATCGCGATATATGTCTGTAAGTTCCCAATTTAGATCACCTGTAACAGCAGTGTTACTTTGATCATATAAATCAGTTTCACTTAACACAAAGCAATAAAATATTGTGTTTGCATTTGCTTTGTATACATCAGTAATAACACCGCCAGTTGTTACTGACCCATATAATCGAGGAACTTTGTTATCAGTAGCAGGAGGAATAATACCTCTATCACTTTGACTACCACCTGTTAGACTTACATCACCGCCACTACTAATACGTTCTGATTGACGTAATACTTCACGTGGTAATCCAGTTGCACCAAGTGTAATACTGCTACTACCAACAAGTGGACTGTTGGCAATACTGCGAATACTATCTTCTTTACCAGCTATATCTCTTGCTGCGTTGCTAACAGTTCGTAAAACATCATTAAAATTAGCCATTAGCCAAACTCCGGTAAAGTTGTTATATACTGAACACGATCAAAACTGATGTCACCAGGATAAAAACGGCGTCTGTCTGCACCATTGGTTCGTTGCCCACTTATTTTTTTGTTTAGCAGTGTAACTATACTACTACAACTTAATACAATAGTATTTGTTATAACACCATTGATAACATCTGTATTTTCTTCAATATTGAAATTACTAATTATTCCTTTATAACGCAAATATGCTGTTTGGGGCTCAAAGTTATTGTTATAGAATACACGATAAAGTATAACTTCACCACCTTTTATTTTTTCATTAAGCACAATGTTCATATAATCGCGCTTGTTTGGAATACCACTTAGGCTTATAGTAATAGTGCCCTGTGTGGATTTAAAGTCATTTCTAAGACTGCTTACTTGTAACAATTCGCCACATTCAAAATAATCTACATTACCAAACGTAACCGGGGAAACAGCATCACTTAGGTAATATGTAGTATCACCTAATTGTAAATCCATAAACAGTGCATGTTTAATGGTTGCATTAGCAACTTCAGGTATTGTTGATGGCATAATTTAATCCTATACGTCAATTACTTCCATTAATTCTAATGGTCCGCTAAACTCTATCCAACGTCCTGGGATAATTTCATATTGTGGTTTTGAAAGCATTTGAACATTCCACGTTACATTATTACCTACAAGTATACCTTTGCCTGCAACAGTGTATCCAGTCTGGAATATAACTGGTCTGTGCAGTGTTACAGTAACATTGCTACCACCTAGGCCAGGAGTAACCACAGCACCTATTTGAACATCTTGTGTTACTACAAATGGATAACGATATCCTGCGTTAAATGTAATATAATCGCCTGCTTTAAATAGTATATCAGTAGGATTAGTATTAGTAACGTTAGAAGTGTTAACTAATATTGAGCCACCACTATAACTTGTTATACTGAGGTTGCTGATGTTATTAGCAGTCATATCACCTTGATATTCTGTAATCCAACTTAGTCCACTGTTAGTAGAACCAATATCAATACCTTCACTGTTAATAACATCTAATCTATCTAATTCGGTCATTGTAGCACGATAGTCAGCATAAGTGCCACGTGCCATAAAGTTAACTGTAATTCTAAATGGCTGTGCTGTCATTACTTGAGCACTTTTAATTCTGCCACTGCGACTAATAGTTGTCCCACTGGTTTTAGTAGGAGTAATGAAAATTGTTTCTGCTTTGTTAATTACGTTTTGAATACTCATCGTGGAATTCTCCTACTGCCTGCCATTGTTACGTTATATATAAACTCAGGATCTTTTGCTATTAGATTTTTAAAGCTGTCACTGTCTACTGCTGATATATTGTAATTAATTACAGTAGCACCACCACCGCCTAAACCATTTTGGCCAAGTGCAAAGTTTGGTATAATAGTGCCTGAACTTGATGGCATAAACAACTCTGGTCCTTTTTCACCAACAATACTTAATTTATTGCCTGGGATATATCCGCCTTCGGCAAAGCCAAACAGTTTAGCACCAAAACTAATAGCTTTGCCTAGGAAGCCACCACTGCCACCAGTTAGTTTACTTAATACACCACCTAAACCGTCTGATGCTTTTTTTGCATCATTTGCTTTGCGTATAACTTTATCAAACCAATCAATTAAACCTCTTGCAGCAGCACTTGCCAAGTAATCAATAATAGCTTTTTTAAGTGTATCAACAACACCTTTAAAACTTATTTTGCCTGTTTCAGCAAATGTTCTAAAACTATCTGTTAGACTTGTTGTTAAATCAGTAAATACCTGCTTACCGTATCTAGACATATCTGTTATTTGATCTTTGTAGTCTGCATGTGCTTGGCGCCAGCCTGTAGAGAAACTGCGTTGTGATTCACTGTATTCTCTTGTTCTTTCTTCTAACTCTGCTCTTTCTTGCGCACTTAACTCCATAAAGTTGTCTAATGCTGTTTGAGCATTTTCAACTAATGTAGCAGTTGTTGCTGAGTTTTCTTCTCTGTGTAAACGTTCTGCTTCTGCAATAGTTTCTTGTAACTTGGCAATACCTTCGGCACGCTTTTGATCAAAGTCTATTAATTCTTCAATAACATCACGCTCAACACCATATAGGTCAATATTTTCTTGAACTTGATTAAACTCAAGTATACGTGCATCTGTATAAGCAGTTATACTTTCGCGAGCAGCAATACCATTGTCAATTATTTTTTCTGTTGTTCTTTCTATTTCACGCTGTCTTGTTTTCTCAGCTTCACTTAATTTTTCTGCACCCCTTACTGCTTCTGCAACGTTAACTGTTATTGCTTCAGTTTGAGCTTGTGTTGCGGCAGTTTGTGCTTCTGTTGCAGCTTGGTTTTCGCGCATTGTATTCATTGCAGCGCGGACACGAGTTTCGATATCAGCAAATGCATCACTAGCAGCAGTAACACGACCTGAACTTTCACCAATTTGGTCAAAGAAACCAGGTATGCCACTCATACCTTCTGCTAAGTTTCCTGCTGCTATTTGTCCTTGTCTAAAGTATTCTGCTACAGCATTACCTTGTTCTAATATACCAATGTATTCTAGGAAGTTTGTAAACACTTCGCCTAGTGCATATACACGATCTATAATAAAACCAAGTGATTTGGTCATTATGTTACCAAACCAAACTCCTATTTTGCCAGCAGCTTCAAACGCTGGACCAAATATTGCTTTTAATGTTCTAGCAATCTCAACAACATTGTCAATAACAAATGCCATTGTTTTGCCTGCGGCTAACAATGCTTCAACAAGTGTAAATGCTGCTTCTCGAGCAAAACTAGTAACTGCTTCCTCATTTGCTCCAAACGCACTAGTTAAGCTGTCGATAGTTGCTTTAAGTGCTTCATTAAATACTGAACCAAATGCAACTTGCACTTTGAATATGCTATCACCAACCATACTCATTTTACCATCAAGCGTTTCAGCCATCTTAGATGTGCCTGCGGTAATACGATCAAAACTTTTATTAAATGCTTCAGCAGTTTGTTCAGCAGTGTAAGTAACACCTTGTTCAAAACCTAAGAAAGCATTAACACCACGTTCTCTGAATATGTCTGCGCTTTGTGCGCCACTTGTTAATGCACGTTGTAATTGTCCAGCAGCAGTTTGGAAGTCAATACCAAAACTACTTGCTGTGCCTGCGGCTAATTGTATTGCGTTATCTAATCCACCAACTTGGTCAGCAATTAACAGTAATGCTGGTGAACCTTGTGCTATTTCGTCTAGGCTATATGGTAACTTGGCTGCTTGTTCTACAACCATTTCCATTGCTCTAGCACCCATCTCGGCACTACCGGTTAACACTTCAAGACGCACACCTAACTGTTCAACACTTGCGGCTGCTGCACTTGCTTCTTTAACTTGATCTATAGCGGCACCAAGTGTTTTAATAGCAGCATATACGGCACCGGCCGCGGCAGCAAGAGGAGCAAAACGACTGAGCAAACTACCCATGCTAGTGCTTGCGGATTGACCACTACGATCTAAGCCACCTAATGCACCATCGGCATCTTTAACACCTTTGCTAAAGTTTTTATCATCAAGTTTAAGTGTTACTGTTATACTTTTAGCCATCACAATTTCCTTATATAAGTGTCGACAAGTTTATCAATTTGGTCTATAGTAGGATCACTCATACCTTTTGGTGCTTGTTTACTAAAACCATCATCTAGCCTTCCAGCATAACCATAATCAGCATTTATTGTTAAATCTTTTTGTCGTGTTTTACTACGAGCATTACCTGTTTTAATTGGTGTTTTGGCGCGAAAAAACACACCAGCATCTTTCATGACAGCACCCGGCATATTTGCTAATTCTTTTAGCAACTTGTCCACACCACCTTTATCTATTTTTACTGTCATTCGTTTTAACTCTATCCCACATTTGTTGCAAATCATTTGAATTTGCTGTATTTGGAGTTACTTTTTTATTGTGTTTGTCACTTAAGTATTGGCGATATGTTGCCGCTACATCAAACACTACTAAGTCGTGTGTGGTTGCCTTAGCTAATATATCTGTAGGCAACATGCCATAGCGTTCTGCCATAGCGTCTATTAATGTCAACATTACTAATGCCGGGTCATCAGCATCAAATGCGACATTATTTACTTTCCCAACTGCTCCATTACTGCTGTGAATGCTTTTAGACTTACATCACTTGGCAGTATTTTATTTTCACGCATAACAGGATTGCCTTCATTATCTAAAATCATAGTTTTAGCAATATTTGTTATTGCGTCAATTTGATCTGCACCTTCAGCACGTTTGCTAAGTTGCAAATAATATTCTATTGGTTGCCTATCCCACACCCAAAAGGAAATACTGTCACCATATTTGGCAACAATGTCTTCGTCTTTAAGGGTTATTTCAACTAATTTGGGTTCTGCGGCAAGGTCTGTGATGTTCATCTATATATCTCCATTGTTATCACGTTTTTTAAGGCTATGTATAGCACTTAAACTAAAAGCAATTCTATTTTTTGCTTTTTCTATATCTTTATAAGCACAATCTAATTCATTACGTGCTTTAGCTATTTCTTGTTCAAGACTCTTCAGAATGTCCTTCGTCGAGTGATTGTCCCATATCTGCATTTTCTTCTTCCTTCACATCTATATTTATTGTATCTAAAGTTTTTACTGCTTTTACAGTATCATCAACACCATAAGCAATCTTTTTAAACTCGGATCCTTTGATTGGTTTGCCTTCCCAAGTAAAGTTTTCACTCATTTTGTGAGTTTCACTCCACTTAGCAAAAGCATCTAATGTTCTTTGTTTCATGTTTACTCCTTAAGAAAAGCAGTAGCAGTTGCCTGCTACTGCTGTTTCATTATTTAAATAACAACGTCGACAGTATAATCGCCGTCTACTTCAACAGTAACTGGTGTTACCCAAAGAGGACTGTCTGGATTTACTGTTGGTGCTAGACCACCAATATATCCTACACCTTCCACAAGTTTTGAGCCTGCGTCAGTTCCGTTAAAATAAACTCTAAAACCAATCTTGGTCTTATTTGTTGATGTCCCTAACAAACCATTAATTGCAACTGCACCAGTGCCGCCCGCATTACCAAAGAATGTATCATCATCAACGATACAGTTCAGTGCTAATTGGTTAGTAGCTGGTGTTGTAACAACACTTTCACTTGCACTGTCTAGAGTTTTAAATCTAAAAGTGCCGGTAGTATTGGTCACAGTAATGTCTGTCATGAAGGGAACACTAACAACGTTAGCGTCAATGATAACGCTATTGCCGGCGTAGATATCGTATATTTTTAATACGGCTTCGTTGCCTGCTGCTGTGTTAATATAAGCCATTGCTTACTCCTTTATAATTTGACAAATGTATATTCAAACGAATACGTTATGTAGTCGTCTGTGATTTCTGTTTCCACTACTGATGTTGAGTCAATAGTGCTGCTTATAGCTGTTCTACTTCCTAATATAGCTGTTATAACTGAGTCAATATTAGAAGGTTGGTTTTTAGCATCTGTTGTTAAATACCCATTAACTGTTGTTTGCGTCTGCATTATTTTTGTTGTGCCTAATACAGGGATAAGTTGTGTAACTTCTTTATTTTCCTGTGCTAAGTAAACAGTTTTCTTATTTTTCAAATACAACGGTTCACCTGCACTGTCAAAAGGCAATTCACTACTAACTTTGAATGCTGTGTAAGCAGTTAGGTTTGTAGTTAGTTGCGCTAATAAATCAGTTCTTATACTCATTATCTAACCTGCACTAAACTTCTACGTCTGCGTGTTCTACGCACACTACTATAACTGTATGCAACTTCATCGCTTTGAACAGTCCCGTCCGCGTCTGCGTCATACCAATCAGCCATATGTATTAGTTCCTCAAATAGTTCATTAAACTTGTTTGAGTAGTAATTGATTTTGGCTAAATCAGCACTATCAGTATCAAACTGACCAATTAAAGGCAATAGATACTCTTTAAAACAGTAATATACGCAAAGGTCCGTAAACTGTTGACGTCTACCTAACGCATCACCTGGATCTATACGATTTGGATTAACGTTAGGTAGGTTATTCAAACTGGTTATGTGGTTCCCTACGTAATTATTATATGCTTGCCACCAAGTAGAGGCTTTAATTTTTAACAGTATACGCTGTGTGCTTTTTTCCAACATATCTTCTACAAAATCAGTTACATCGGTAAACCCACTTTCAGCAGGAATACGCAACTCATTTGCTTCAAGTATACGCTGATCTTTTTGCACTACGTCAGTATATTCTGCAAAACTAACAACATTACCGCTACCATCTGTGACAAAACTCATAACCTTCTCCTATTATACCTGACTATTAAGCTGCGTTAGGTAAGTTGTTGCTGCGATAGAATTCACAGCCAGCTGCTTGTCCAATTATGCCAGTTAACAATGCGCGGTTACCAATCATAGAAAGGTCACCAATTGCAGCCTGTGTTACTGAGTTAAGCTGACTTGCAATACTGTATTCCAAGCTAGGATCAACAATAGCAATGTAAAGACCATTCATCATAGTAGGAGCATTCTGTCCACGTAATGAAGCAACAGCCTTAGCAATGTTTGTTAAGTTAGCAGTTGCAGTGCCAACAGTTGCATGTGCAGTTACACGAGCACCAAAGCCGGAACGTAATGTTGCGAAACCATTGCGAACAGTAGCGCGGAACTGGTGAGTGTCAAGGTCGTTATCATAGAACATGGTAACGTTTGGCTCACGCTTTGCGCCGTATCCCATTGCTTCTGGTGAGAATACAAAGTTAGTGGTAAAGTCTGCGTTTGTGCCGCCTTCACCAAAGTCAGTTGCACCAAAGCCTGATTTCATTGCTGCAAAACCAGCAACGTCAGTAGCTTGTGCTAAGCCGCGGCTTAAGCGAGTTAGCATTGCTTGACGAACAACAGCAAGGCCGCCGTCTTCAAGTGCTTCTGCAGTTACGTCTGAACCAACACCGCGCTTAATCATTGTGATAGAAGCATCAAGTGGGTTAAAGTCGCTGGCAGCAGCCGCAACAATACTATTGCCTTCACCAACAGTTGCACCGTTAGTATAAGAGTTTGTTAGAGGAATACGAACAACGTTTCCTGCAGTTCCGCTCACTAAAAACTGAGCAGTGATTAATTGTGGGTTAGGTAACAATACAGCATCATCATAGTAGGGCTGAAGATCAGCGACGATGTCTGCGTAAAGTTCCTGAACCGTAGTTTTAGTAGTAGCCATTATAAATCTCCTTTAGTTAGGCTTTTTGTCTTTGCTTACGCATCGTATCTAATTGTTTGCTGACCATATTATGCGTTATGCTTTCTCTAGACATATTTGGATTATACTGTCTAATGTTCATATACGCACTACGGTATTCAGCATCTGTTTTTAATCTTGCTTCATCTAAAGGTTTGATACGATTATCACCTTCATATGAAGTAGATTCTGTTGCTACAAGATCAACTCCGCGTTTGCCTGTGTTTAAACCTAATGTTTTTGCTACTAAATCAACAGCAGCAGCATAATCAGGCTTCTCACCATCTACAGTGAGAAATTCACTTCCATTGCGTAATTGGAAACTGTCGCCTTCAACAGCAAACATGTTTCTTGCTCGCATAAGGTCTAATACTGCTCCCTTCTGCTCTGCATTCCAATTACCAGGCATAGCATTGTTTAAGTTACTGATATGATCTTTTAGTAACAACTCTTGTTTTAGAGTTCCTACTTGCTTTTGTAGTTCTTCTAATGTTGCTTCTCTTTTAGCAACTGCTTGCTTAAGAGCTTTAACATCTAAACTACCTTCTCCATCCTCGTTAGAAGATTTCAATTGCGTTATCACATCTTTAACTTGATCTAAACTGTCCACATCTAATTCTCTTAGTAGAGAATTAACTGCTTCATTCTTGGCGTTAGCAGCAATCTTGTTAGTATCATCACGTGAATACACGCGAGTATTATTGACAAAATATTTGCCATCCTTAATTTCCAGTTTAGGTGTAGCACTTTCAGATTTGGTCTCAGTGACCTCAGCTTCTGTTACTGGTGCAGTTTGTTCAGTTTGCACTTCTGTATTGTTGGATGCTGTATCCATTTTTTCTCCTGTTATCGTCGAAGTAGACGTAATTTTTAATTACGTAGGTTTGCACCTACCTTTGTTACTACCTATTTGTCATTACAGACTGTTCTCTGTATAGGAATTATTTACTAATGCCTTTATTCTAGCTTCCAATGCCATATGCAATTCATGTTCTAAACTTTCTTCTTCCATGGGCACGCCTTCAAAGCGAGCTTTATATGCATCATAAAGAGCCATTAGGTTGGTTAATTCTGCGATTTCTTCTTCTAAACCTTTTTTGTTATACTGTCTATTGTAGGAAATAGTTAAGTCTGTGGGGATTGGTTTGTTCTGCCAATCATACCACATTTCCCACAATTGGAATTCTGCGTTTTCTAAACTGGTTGCTTTTTTGCGTATAAACGCTTCCAGTTTGCTGTCATATTGCTCAATTTGCACACCACTGCGACTAGCACGAATAAGTTCATCTGAACGCACCATTGCTACTTGATTCATCTTCTCAATCTTTTGATCAATAAGTTCGCGTAGTTGCTGTAAGCTATCAAGTGGAGGAGCAACAAACTCATACACATGATTTGTTTGCCCGTTTAGGCTACTGGCTACACGTATTACTGTGCCTGGTTCTGCGCCTATAGCACCATTATTCAGCTGAGCTGTTTGCTCGTCTACGATATTTACTGGGTGGGAGCCGTAACTAACGGCACTGTATATTTCCCCCATGTCACCGTAGACACTACGCTGAATCTGTGCAATATCAAATATTGGAGTATGTCCAATTCCATTGTATATTTTGGAGCTTTGATACACGGGTCTAACTGGTATGTAACCTAATTCATTAGGTTGACTAATTCTGTAATAATTCAATTCGTCTTCTGAATACATTATGCCACCATCTGGTAACACAACATCTACTTCATCATCTGTAATTACAAACACTGTATCTATAGTTTCTTTTGTAATATAATGGTAAATGTCAACACCTGGATTGGTGCTAACACGCAATACGATTCTGTTTAATACTAATTCGCCACTAGTGGTATATGAATACTCCCAGTTTGTTACGTCTTGTGGCTTATACATTCTTAATAATGCATAGTTCTTTTCTGCGGGCTTAATACAACTTACCCATACTACACCACATACTGTGCTGAACGTATCTACTTGGCTCCAGAATTCGTTCAAGCTGTTTCCCTCACCATCACAATCTTGTGAGAACGCTAACACATCTGGTGTGTCTGGCATTTCTCTATGTGGAGGATTGCGGAATAATATACTATTGTATTCACTTACATAAAGTCTTGTGTAAGGAAATACAGGAACATTGCGTAGTTTTTCTTCATAGAAACTGCTTAAGTAGCTGCTACCACTTTCACTTTCTGTTTTACTACCAACACGTTCCACCATTGTGCTATAACTGCCAGTTTGCACACCGTTAGCATCTACATCATAGGTGGTGATAACTTCACTTGGTGTTGATTGGTCAATGTCATAGCATTTGAGATACTTACCGCGGCGATATTCAACGCCACCGTAGTATGATTTGAGGGCGAGGTTCCAGTCCTCGTAATATCTTTGATATAGTTCATGACTTCCTGTGAGGAAATCGTAATAAGAGAGTTTCTTAGCCAAGATATAACTCCATATGTTGTCGACAAACATTATTTATCTATATTTAAAAAAATGCATACAAATCAAGCACTTATACACTGTGTTTGTAAGTTGTTGATTTATATAGAGTTTTTGGGTTTGACATTTACTAAAGATTTGCTATTATATACATGTAAGTTAAACAAACGCCTTAGGAGGCAAACAACATGGGTATTATTGGTGGTCTTGGCACGTTAGCAATTCTGTATGGTGTAATTGGTTTGTTTATTGCAGTGTTTTATATTGCAATCATCTATACACACATTGTTGAAAACTATAATTTTTATAAATGGGTTGCACTGATTATTCCATTTATTCCACTTGCAATTGGCTTGGCTAATTCTTAATAGGAGGCACTGTAATGACCTGGGATGACTACATCTTTATTCTTAAATTGCGTCAAATTCCAACTGAAGCAATTGAATCGTGTAAAACATTTGTTCTAGCAGAAATGCAAGAGTGGAATATGCTTAATAACTTCGGACTGAGGACTTGCAGTGCAACACATGATTTAGGTTATAGCGAACTGGGCAGTATCACCAGTAAAGAACAAAGCATACAAGAAATTATAGAACAAATTGGTAATAGTATTCTTGAAATTGATAGTGCTGGCAGAGATATCAGCAAACGTCTTTATAAAGAGTTAGTTAAAAAACCGCATAAAGGTCTAGAGAGGCGTGTGCTTAAAAGTTTCTATTTGTTTCATCACGATCTAAATGAAGAACCTACTAAAGAAAATATGTGGGGCAATCGGTATATTTGGCAGTTAGATACTATGTATAAGCTGGGTGCTTTTAAGTAATAAAAAAGCCCCTCTAGGCTTCAATTAGAGGGGCTTTTGAACTACACACATTCACCCCACACGAGTGTTTGTGTAAATTTATTTATAGCGTAAGTGTTTCTTTATCTGCATTGTAAACAGGTTCATTCTGTTCAACAGCAACACCTTTAACAACCTTATAATGCTTGAGTGGGTTATATTTTTTACCCTTGCGACTTGCGTTGTGCTTTTCTCTTTTCTTTTGTAATGCTTTCTGACTTAGTGCCATACCTCAATTCTCCATATCTTCAAAAGTGTTAGAACCCCACATTTCTACTGTCATTTCTTCTGGTTCGAA
>Ga0222714_10002046_pt1 | contig 21992 bp, 28 predicted proteins | sample C33_3DmetaG_FD_165048 | JGI IMG/M metagenome (GOLD analysis project Ga0222714, IMG submission 165048) | Estuarine water microbial communities from San Francisco Bay, California, United States - C33_3D | ecosystem: Environmental > Aquatic > Marine > Unclassified | place: USA: California...
ACGAGGATGTTGTATGACTTCAAGTCGCAATGCCATACACCATAATGATTCATCGGTAGTATAGCCTCTCGGAGCATATCCAGCATATTTGCTGTCACAAGCGATAGTCCGTCAGGACTCTGTGTATCACCGACCACTTCTTGAAAAAAACTTTCCAGCTCCTTTCCTCCATATTGTGATTGTAGTACCCGAAGATTGTCCGGCTGTTCGCCATGAATGACTGTGCAGTCTCTCTGGTCAACCAAAGTGAGCGCGTCCAGCATAAACCCACAATAAGCTTCCGGAATCGAGAAGAAGCGTGCAGGTATTTGCGTGTTCTGAAGCATATGTCGCACAGCTCGTGCTTGCGCCACCTCTTCTCCTGCGTGTTGAGAACGTATGATCTTGCTGACATATGCATCATTACCAGCGAACGCTTGATTTCCCTGACACGCTACAGCGGGACGGATCACGCAACCATATGCGCCTTTACCAATCACCGTACCTCCTCGACGTGTCTTACGTGCAACTCGATGTCTACGTAAACGTGATACACTCTTTGTACGCGGCATCTGCTCTACTATATCACAATGTTTTTCCAGAAACACGTAAGTTCTCGAAAAACCACACCTTCAACCACCACTCCAGATGCCACTATGCATCTGGCCGTTTGACCCACACCTCCCGTCCGGCGACTGTGGCGGGCTTCTTCTCGGAGTTCCATCACTGACCGAAGCCAGCGGAGAACAGTATTAGTAATAGGTTGATTGCTGTGAGAAGCCCCTGCTTTACCAAATATCCACCCCTGACAGGTCAGGGATGCTAGAACCAGAATCTAATAACCGTTTAGAAGATTGGTAGCTGTATGGTTCTATGTAGTGGCGCGGACCGAAAATTCAAATAAGCTGTTTGAGTTGTGGGTGTAGCTGCGTGGTCCTACTACACCCAACGATACTAGGTCTTCTTTAAGTTGTTTCTGGTTATAGTTTTAGTCATCGTTCTCACGACTATCCGTTTTGGGGTACGTCAACCAAAATAGGTACGAGTACACCGCACCCACTATGAAGCCAACGAATAGCTGAGCAATAGTGTGTTTCCGATATGCATATCTCTGCCATATGGTCACTAATGACTGCGCAACTGCAATCGCCTGCACCCACTCGCTTGTACCCGCAAGTCGAGCAAACACTACCTCCGACCCAATCATTTGGGCGTGACCTGATGGCATACCCTTCGAACCGGCGTCTATAGATCTCTCCAGAGTGTTGATATGCTTCGCACCTTTTGGTCTTTCCTGGTTGAATATCTCTTTCAGTAACAGGTTCAGCATTACGCTCAGTGGCTGCCAGACAGCAAGCCATACAAGCTGCTGCCACCCAGCTCCCGCCATTACGAGATCTGCTACTATCAGAGCTGCGACCACTAGTGGTCCAAATACCCCAGTATACGCAGTTGCTTCCTCCAGTGATTGCATCTGTCATGTCGAGAGAAAAAGGCTTCCTCTGCCACAGCCCTTCTGGTCTATACACCTTCTTGTCTGCTTACATGTTGCTCTCACGCCACGTCAGCGCTGTGCGCACCGCCGTCGTAACCGATTCGCCTATCACCTCCGCCAGTAGGGTGCGTTGTTCCTGCGCGCTCCCTTTACCAAGCAGCCGCTTTCTCACTCGGTCGATCTCACCTGCCGGCATTGCCTTCGTGAACGCCGCAGTGCACACTTCACTAAGCATTCCGCCCCCCACTTGCGAATGCTGTCTCGCACTGTGCACCGGCTTGCTTGCGAACTCGGCGCGGCACTCTGGACACGTATTCGCTCTTCTCCCCCACTCTACGAGGCACGTCACGCATATTACGTGCCCACACCCAAGGGTGGCACGCGTCGCTCCCATCACCTCTGTACACACCGGGCATTTTGGCGTATCAACGAAGTTTTTGTTTGTTCTTGTTTCCGGATGGACCAGTTGCAGTTCTGTAGAGACAGTCAGGAAGACCATTGAATGCTTTTTGCCAGTTCCTAGTTCTTGTTTACACCACACTTGCACAAGAAAAAGTACTTCAGTTTTCTGCGGGTTTCACAGAAAACTGAATCTCCTGCGTTCCCGTAATGGCCAGTACCATCACGCAAGATAATATGAGCTTCGAATGCACAATACCGGAACGACTGCGAAACACTGGTGTTCGCATACTACAACGCTACCACGATGATCCTGGGGACGCGCGAATGCGTAGGCCACGTCTTCTCAGGTCGATGGGTGGTCTTCCACATTGCGATACACCCGACGAGCTCAAGGAGGCAATTGTGAGAATCACACGACCTAGTGCTATCACGACGCTCGGAAACCTCTGGGTCATCGTATGCCAGGCCCGGAACGCACCAAGAATGGCTAGGTTCATCAGGGAAGGCGTTCACACGATGACACACAACATCGAGTTCGGCACACACTACCCAGAGGGCATCACTTGGGAAGAAGCGCGGCGGGTCTGTAACATCTGCGATACAGATCCGCCTGTTGATGACGCGGACCGCGTCTCCGAAGACGAAGACGATGATGAGTACTTCACGGCGGGCTTGTACTCCGTGTTCACACTTGAATTCGCTCGTTAGATCGTGTTGAAAATCAGGTAACAAATAATCAACTCTACCGCGATGGTCACCACCCCAGTCGCGAGATTCATCCGCGCAGTATTCTGGATGGTGTCCGCCATTTCTTTGTTGCACCCACGCGCTACAAGGCACTCCTCTACTGCCCGATCTAGCCGCATCTTGTACGGAATGACTGCAACTACCACATAGACAACGCTCACAACTAGTAGCGATATCGCTATCACTGCAGCTAGACGCTTGTCTGCCTTGATCGAGTCTTTCCGTGTCATATGATAGAACAACATTCCTGTCGTTAGTGCGAAGTACGACATACTCATCCATGATGCATAAATCGCCTCTGGAGAGAAAACATCGTCCATGTCCATTACACTATCCTTCTTATGCGCCCTTCCGGTTTTACTATGCGTAGCGGCGGATACTGCGTTCATCCTTTACAATAGGACTCGAACTTTTTCACCACTCGAACTCTAATGGCGGTAATGACCCGTCGCTATCATCGCCGTCGCCATCCTCGGTATGATCACGACCAAACAGCGAATTCACCCATTCCTGGGCTTCCTCGTCCATGGCATTGTCTGGCTCATTTCCCAGCGCCGATTCGTCTGCATCGTCGCCCATGCTTGCACCGTCGCCCATGCTTGCACCGTCGCCCATGCTTGCACCGTCGCCCATGCTTGCATCGTGCCACGGCCAGTATTCTAGCGCAGGCATCTCGTGCGTTCTATCCAAGATGATATTGTTGTTATAGGTGCTGTTCGCCAAGTTGATTGCAGTGCGGTTCCATACTGAACGATACACGTCCATCCAGTTCATATTGCCTGTCTGACTATCTCCGTATATCGTCGGCGCGCCATAGGCATCTGTCGTGTTCATCACATTCGGTAGGTTCACTGTCGGTGCGTTCATAGTCGTTGTGTTCATAGTCATTGTTGTGTTGGTCGTATTCGTCAGAAGCCCTTGCGTTGTTGGAATATATAGGTGTGGGATGTTCGTCACTACTGGTACCCAGAGGATATGTAGCGGTCCTATGTCCGTGTCGTCATCACTCTCTTCGGCCTCTCCCGCAGGACGCAGACTCGGCTGCGCTATGATCTGTTGACGTAGGTCACGTCTGCACATCGCGCACGCTCGGCTATGGTCCCCCCTCATTCGTTGAATTTGGTCGCGAAGACACGTCGTATGGTATGTATGCCCACAAGGTGTGTGGTATACGCTCTCTCCGCATACGCTTGATAAACAAATGCAACACGTCTCCTCCAGTCGGCAGCGACCCTCGAACACTATGTTCTGAGTTTCACGTGCCCGGTTACGACTGTTGTAAGCGGATCTTGTAACTGCTGGCATTTCTGTAGTTATTTGTTCATACATGAGAATGCCTAAGCTGATTAGACATACTCTTATTTTTTTGTACGGAAAATTGACGTTATTCAGAACGGGCGGTCGGCTGCATCATTACAGAACACTGCATCTAGCACACCGATGACACACCGAAACCAAATGGCTGTCCACTCCGGACCATGGTGCGCTGTATGCAAGGACGCTGGTAAGCCGGCTTCAGAGTATATGTCGCATTTCGTGAAAGACAAACCTGGCCCTGATGGGGTCGTCGTCTGCCCATACCTTCTGTCCACCATCTGCAGGTACTGCGGTCATAGCGGACACACTCCAAGCCACTGCCCAGAAATCAGAAGACGTGATGCGCGACGGAGCAGGCCTTCCAGGCACGCACCACAGCGTCCAGCCTCTCCACCTATGAAGTCTACTAACGTGTTCGATGTCTTACGTCCAGATACTGACACCGATAGCGACGACGAGGGACCTCTCGAGGACGTCAGTATAGCAGACGAGCCCACAGGCGATGTGCACACAGGCGATGTGCACACAGGCGATGTGCACAATCCTGTGCCACAAATGCGTGCACCGACCCGCTCTTGGGCCGACGTCGCTATGGCACCTCCTAAACCCATCCAGCCGCGCGACCCCTGGACAGGATTCGACGATACGCAGACCGACGCTCCAGCTCCTCCTCGCATTGCTCACGGTAGTGTGATGCATGCCCAACTAGAAGATGCTTTCAACGACTACGAACGCTTCAGTGACGATGACCTAGACTGGTGAAGTGAGCTGCTACCTAATTCTTTCTTGTTCTGTGTTTACGGTTCCGTTTGGTGCTACGCGCGCGCCTTCTGCCTCTTTTATTGGTTCTCTTCTTATCTCTCCTCCTAGTTCTCCTTCCATTTCTGCGTCCGCCTCGTCTCGTTCTCGCACGCTTCGGCGCCCTAGGTCTCTCCTCTTCTTCATCATCACCATCATCATCATCATCATCTTCTCGAAATAACACGGACGGTGCTGCGTGCTTCCTGTCACGCATGCATAAACTACTCTGTAGCTCCTTGAACAACGCTCGCGCTTGCTCCTCGGTTAGGTACCCATTATATGCCTTCACGAATTCTTCTTCGTCTGGATCAAGACAGCCTGCTAACAGCCGGATTTTGCTGCCGGAGTACGACTCTGGACCACCATTCTTGTCGTTCGTCCTTACTAGCTGCACACATTTGTACCGTGCAAAAGCGGCTTCCTCATCGCCTCTTATGCAATTGGAGTCACGAGTCGCCGCTTCACTCGGATCCAACTCTTTTCCCATCACATATGTGATCTTTGCCGGATCAGACGCCCCGGCGTCACCTCGTTGTGTTCGCTCAGCGCACCCGAACGCCTTGTACATCCCCTTACAGTCATCGCTTATTACCACGATCTCTTCTAGCTGCTCCTTCGTCCATTCGCCTGCGGTCCACGATGCGTCAACCTGCCTGTTCATCACCATGTCTATTATCACGCGCTTCTTCACATCTGCGCTTAGAGGGTTCTCTCCTCTCGGATCTTTCACATACATTGGAATGGACGCTACCTCATCCAGCGCTGCTAGCGCTTTTGCTCCTCGTGGTATCTTCGGTTTGTCTCCTGGGTTCTCAGTCAAGAAGTCATATGGAGGTACATTCTCATTCACCTTCGGAGATATGTAGATGCGCGGTATTCCATCTTCTCCCCTTGCTAGCCTTAGGACGGTCTCTATAGCCGCCATGTGCCCTGGTGTAGGAGGATTCATCCTACCTATCATGAACACCAACTTGGTTTCACTTATTGTTTCCGTATCTGGTTGAGCCGCCATTTGTTTGTAGAGAGAAAATTACCAATAACAGCCGTTCTCGATACGCTGGTTTGCGCCCCCTGGGAGCTGCTCACGCGCTCCGGGCCTGATGAACTTCGCACCCTCGCGAGCTCTTTGCTGCCAGAACTCTCCGTTCTCCCATCTGCCTCCCATCACACCGAACATCAGCTGCATACCTCCGCCAATGTAGATAGCCGACTTACCGAGGTTCTTTTTGATGTATCCACACAAAGGTACGCCATAGCCGCCGCAACCCAGGATTGCAACATCGAATTCCAGCTTGGATATTTCTGTCATCATTATTCCGATCGTCTCCAACCACGACTTATGCAGCTCATTCCCACCGTGCGTCATAAATGCCTTGTAGAAGACGAACTCCTGGCCTTCTAGGAAGAGTCTCCTGCCATCGTTGAACATCGAGAAGCCCGCTTCCAACTGCTTCTGGAACGATTCAACAAACGGACTAATAACGAGGACTTTCTTTCCAAGCAAGCTATGGCTCCACGGTCGCTCTCCGGCCTCACACGCGTAGAACGGCTCTACTGCTTGTGCCTGGAACGTCGGTATGCCTGCCGGGAGTGTCTCCTGCTCAGCCAGAATGAAGCTAGGATGCCTCCAGATACCAATAGCGTCTGAACCTACCATCGCCTCTAGGTACACCGGAGGGTATCTGTACAGGTCACTTCTGCTACCGTAGATCCCGGAGTTGTTCTTGAGCTGGTACTCTAGCTGCGTTGGCATTGCGCAGCGGCGCCTCAGACACACTCCTGACAGCATCTCAGCTCCTAAGCTTGTTCGCGCTATGCTCACAGGCTTTCCGGTCTCCAGGAGCTCTGTTATCAGGCGGTTGCCTTCTTCCCATTCTTCGCGTTTTGCCATTTAGAAGGATTAGGCACTTCAGCTTTAAGCGGAAAAAATGGTACGCATCATCGCGCACCTTGCTCTCCTCTTTTTTTCGGTTTTCTGCTTAGATGTCGTCGATATTGACCGCGTCCCCGAACTGGTCGATGATCGCATTCATGTCCTTATTCGTCACGGCTTTTGCCGCAACGGCTTCGGCTACTTCCTGCATCGCAGCCGAGTCCTCCGTCTCGTCTGCCCAGTCGATCCCGTCATCCTCCACCGTCGTCGCCGCTGTGGGGCCCGCGGCTGTGGTCTTGGCCTCCGCCTTCACGAGCTCGCTCCACGCGCCAGGGTAGTCGCTCGTAAGCCTCTTCTTGTCTGCCTCGGTGTACACCTCCAGCAGGTCGCACTTCTGCAGCTTCCCTGGCACATCCGCCTCCCACTCTCTTGCGCCCACCATCACCCAGACGCCGCTCCTGATCTCATTGCCGCGCTTGCCCCTCCCGCGGAATTTGTTTCGGATGATGCACAGCCTCGACTTCCCATCTTCGCAATGCACCTCGCAGTTCGGTCCTCCGAACAGCTTCATCACTACGCCATACATCTCACCTTCTTCTTTGCGCACGCGCAGCCCACCGCCGCCGCTGCCGATGTGCTTGCGTCCGATCTTCTTGCCTTTGTTACCGCCTTTTCCGTTTTTAACCATTGTTGACTTCTAGAGTTAGTGTTCACTAAGTTGGATGTCACTTGCATCCAGCAACAACTAGGTTTCAATTTTTCGGTTTTTTCAGATATGGTAGTGTTGCCTGATCAATCTGCGCTCCATGGAGAGATATTCATCTATTATGTCCCAACTACTGCTTCGCTTTGCTATATGAGACTCATCTAGTGTCCTTGGTTTCCGTATGTTCACACCAGACTCAGCCTGCCAGATCATCTGTTTCACTAACTCTTTTGTTAGTCCAGACGCTGAGACTATAGAGTTCACTATACGTGGGAATGGGTGGAAGTCGATAGACTCTGGAAGGATACTCACACATACGTCCACGACCGACACATCCACTTGTGGTAGACGTCTCACCGTCACTATGTTCTCCGGTTTCAGGTAGTAGCTTGCTGCCGCTGCTGTCAGCAGTCGTGTATCGCACATCATTCCTCCATATTTTGCTCTGTGATGCAATGCAAGCACCTCTGTCCGCGCTGATGATGACTCCATTTTTGTTATCTCTGCTCGAGTTACCTTCTCTTGCCGTCCTATTGCAAACACCTCTCTGCATCCTGTGAGCGCCGTCACGTAACCACACACGAACTCTGCGTCCACCTGTGATAGAGAACGATATTTCAGAGACATCATCAGCCATACGATCGTGCTGTATCCTTTGATTAGCGCAACGTCCTCCACCGCTATGACCGGAATCCTACGCAGCACCTCCTCCGGTTTCGCCAGGAGCGCCAGCTTGGTCGACTCAACTGCCGATGTTGTATTGCCCCTGCGCACACTCTTCTGTATGTTGGACTTCAGAACAGGTATGTGCACCGACGCTAAGTGGCCTCTCACCTCCGGTTCCCACCTGCCTGCCGTGCCCACTACCCACAGCCGCAATCCATCCGCTACTCCCAGGAGCCGATGGTCTTCTGTCGGAACCAGATTACAGAATCTCGCTTCACACGTCACACTGTTATACACGAAGTCCTCATAGCCTTTCGCCTTCGCGACCCATCCCTCAACTTGCAGCAATGTTATTTGTCTTGCCATGTTTTCTGTTTCCATATCCTTCTCCTCTTACTCCCGACTCAATTTTGTTGTCATATGTTAGATGGCGCATTGGGATTTCGACTACATGATGCTGATGAACGAGGGAGACGTGTATGCCGATAAGTTTGCTGCGCTTTCTAGTGTACGGGAGTCCGGTGACAAGATTGGGACTTGTGATGGTTCAACCTACGTCTCTTGGGGGTGGTTGCAGGGACTTCAGCGCATCTACTACCGCGAAAGTAGGCGCAACACGATAGAATATCTCACTAAAGAGATCCCTACATACACAGCCTTCTTCAAGCAGATCCTCCAACTCTGTGGTGATTCTGGTCTTACCCACGAGCGCAGAAGGCGTGCAGATGCCCTCCTTAGGCGCCATAGAGACCTCGTAAATTCCTGGTTATCCGGCCTACAAGTCCTCAAACGTAGCTATTCTAGTGATGAGCACACTTGGCGCGCTATCGATTCGCTCATAATGACTCTCAACGAGATATGTGTTTCACGCCCCCAAAGCTGGTAGTGATTTTGCGCACGACCCTAATTTGTTTTCTCTCCATTACTCAAGGATGCATATTTTTTCAGAAGTACTCAGTACCCCATCTGTCATCGCCGAAATGGAGCGATGTGGTGGGGTCGACACGGCGCAGCCATTCATAATTATTTCTTCCTTCCACTGCAATTGACCTTGTGGACTTCTACAACATCCTTCGCAGCTGTGGCTGCTGCCACCACCACTCATATGGTCTCTCTGCAACCGCGCGGCCACACTGCAGACGCATTGATTTCTCGAATTTTACGCCATCCCACTCCAACCCTCATCAATGCGTATGCAAATGTGTACGTGCCGCTAAACTCATACGTTCCACTATTGAGAGATACGCCCCTTCTCGGGTCGCCGACCTCGATGGATACACGGAGGACACGACTGGCTTCTCTGGTGATGAGCCATCTAGTCCATAATCTATACATATGAGTCTATCCTATGTATCGATCTAACGCCTACGTCTCGTCTGCTTTTTTGTGACTTTCGACTTGCGGCCTCTCGTTTTCTTTTCTTTCGATGCCGGTCTACGCTTAATAGCTTTCCTGCGCTTCGTCTTACGACCGCCTTCCATATCCCCCGTCCGTCTTCGCCGCCGCGTCGGGGCGCCTGGAGGGCTCCGCGCTCTGGGATCCTCGCGCGGGCTGCGTGGTGGCGTGCTCGGCGCCATGCCCGGCACAGCCACTGGTGGCTCCTCGCCGAACTCCTCTGAGTACTCCGATGCATCGCCTGGCTCTGCTGAAGATTGTGAAAGTGGTGTCAAGGGCGGTGTTGCGGTGCTCAGCATCACGCCTGGCGACGCTGTCTGAATTGGAGTCAGCATTACATTGCCCAGCCCAGATGTGTCTAGCTCCGATGTGTCTAGCTCCGATGTGTCTAGCTCCGATAGCGTCATCGGCCCTCGGTCCGGAGTTAGCATTCCATCGCCCGGTCCAGATGTGTCCAGCTCTGATAGCGTCATCGGCCCTCTATCGCGTGGCGGCGTGTATGACGCAGCTTCCCACCCAGGTGCGTCTTGTTCCTGACTGCACCCAACGTATCTTGCGGAGCTCCAAGCTTGCGTTACCAGGTCACGCAGCTCCTCCTCATCGAAGTAGCTGTCCAAGTCGGCTGGGTCTAGACCTGCTTGCTCGAGCTCACTGTCTATTGTCCTCCAAATAACGTCTGTAGAGTCGACTCCATCGTCTGCGTTATCCACCTCCGTCCTCTCGTCCTCTGTCATCCCCTCAAATGCATTACAGGCACCTATGTATATTGCTCTATTGAACATCCGTCGACGAGCCGCTTGAACATCGTCAGCGACGCTTTCCTCGTCTTCGCTGTCGTCACCCAAGTTCAGCCTTCCAGGTTGTCCGAGTCTGGTGTCACATTCTTCCATCGCCCTCCTTAGTGCCGGTAAAGGATCGTTCGCTGTGTCCTCACCAGGTTGCAACATGTCCTCTACAGCCCGCCTTACCTCATCTTCTGTAGGCTCCGGGTATTCAATTGCCGAGAATGCGTTCCAATTTAACCAGGTGTGTCTGGCGCTATTTAGCAGCATATTGCCATCCATTACGCGCTCTACAGTCAGATCGCGCACGACCGTCTCGACCGGTAGACCCTCGTCACTCGAGATCTCGGCTATCCGCTCAGCAACCGCACACGTTATTGGTGTGCCACGTGGGCTGTAGTCAGCTGCGGTTCCATCGGCGTCGTCGGCTGCGGTCCCGTGCGAGGCTTCATCATCGGGTTCCAGCGCACCGTCTGCACCGTCGTTGCTCTCGTCGATCCATACACCTGCTGGTGTGCAGTTGTACTCACGTCCTATCGCCGTTACGAACTCCTCGCTGTTATCACCCGCTGCTGAATACATCTGCCTTAGTTTCTCGAACATCGCAGATAGGACACTTGGACTCAATGCTTCCGCATTATGGCTCATCGGCCGCATCACATTCTCTACCTCACCTGGCGGTGTCATGAACAGCGACTTCAGCCATTCATACTGCTCCTGGCCGTCGAGGGACTTCGCCTGAGCGTAGAAGTCGCATATCAGATTCGCGCGTCTGCCAAGTTCCTGGAACGTTGGTACGTGTGATAATGGCTCGACCTGTAGGAGGAAACTTCCATACCCTCTGCTTGCAACCCGTACCGCCGTGTCGTGCAGAGCTACTGCATCCAGTTGCCGACTACTCTCCTCTGGCAACAGCCTGCCCATTATCAGCGTATCCTGTGGCTCGCAGTGCATTCCACTTACCCAGCTCATCGACCTGTATGCATCATCTTCTTCGGGTGTTAGTAGTTTCATCACGTCCTCACCGCCATGCATCGCGCTTTCCATTCTGTAGATCGCGCTCACTAACATTTCCCTTGCATTGAGTGCATCCCTCAACATTGGATCATCCGGCCGGTTGTGTGCCGCTGGTAGATAGCCTATCACCTTCCTTTCCTCAAGCGGGTCATCTCGTCTGATCACGAACGTTCTCGCTGCCGCGCTTAACGGCTCACGAGCGTCTACGGCTTCTATCATAACTGATGAAACGTACGCTAACAAGTCTGTTAATGGAAACATCACGCCGTTCATCACACCGAATAGTCTCGCATTCACGTAGATATTGTCTAGTAGTTGAGACGCTCTACTACGGTCAGTAACCACTCGCGGGAGATTATCCCTCGAATATCCATCCTCTGGTACATGGTACGCTTGCTCCTCTCCTGTTGAACGATTGACTCTTCGCCCATTACAAATTCGCACCAAGAATCCTTGGACCACTCGTGGTGTTAGGCTCGAGAAGCTGCGACAGAAGTTCCCTCCCTCCGCCTTCACGAATATGGTGTCTGCGTCGCTCATTAACTTCTCCGCTGGGACCTCAGAACCGTCTCCATCGTTGGTTGTGTCGATACAACATTGACCAGGGCTTTCTGCGCAGATCGCATCTCCTCCTGCATCTGCTTCCTCTCCTGCGTCTGCAGCCTCCGCTTCTGCCATTCTACGAAGCGCCGCTGCACTGTTCAACTGCATCTGTAGTTGCATCTTCAGCTGAGGCGAATGCAGGCCTATACCGTCAATGTACTCTCGGGCTGCGTCCATACCGTCTCGATCGAAACGGGCCATCATCTCACCCTTCGCTCCCTCCCTCAGAGCTGCCAGTGCGTTAATTAGTTTGTCGGGCTCGTCAGATAGCCAACCCTTCACGTTGTTATACAGCAAACCTACGTTCGCTCCATCCAGACTCGCTCCATCCACACCACTAGATAGTTCATTCTCAATCCAGCTTTGTGCATCGCTTACCAGCCCAGCAGGTGCATCTGCCGAAGCTCCTCCACGCTGTGGCCGTCGTGATCTCACTAGGACTCGTCTGCTTGAGCCGCGGCTAACCTTCTTGCTCCTGTACTTCATCAGTGTACGTTTACGTGACCCTGTCATCGCTACTACTATACGATATGATTAGATTTACTCCTATCACACCCATCTCTGCAATATTCTCTCCTATATGTATACGATGCCTGGTGGTAAAGCTGCTACTATGACTGCTGGTGTACGCACCCAGCAACGCGCCAACCCTGCGATTCCCAACTATGGCGACAAAAAGAATGGTGGTGCCGCTACGGTTGGCAACACCATCTTCAATAACAACGTCCTTGCTGCAAGACCTCACCCTTGGCTATTCGCACCGCGTGGCGGTCTCATCGTCGGTGGGGGTGTAGGCATGCTTCACGTACACGCATACGAGATCACCTACCCTCGTAAGATGAGTATGGGATGGCACCAATAAGAAATCGGGGTTACCCCGTTTTTTCTCTTTTTCGTTATTGCTTTTTTGTTTGTGTTCCTTACCTTAGAGCGATACTTCTGCTTCTAGCCTGTCCAGCAGCTCGCGGGCTCGCTTGTGCTTCTCTGCGTTTGATCTGAGCACGCGGACTGTGCTCGCCTCCTCACGCGCTTCTGGAATTTGCGTTTCCAGCAGTTCTGCTTTCTTGCGATCCACAACTTCGAAGAACCGGTGAAGTTTTAGATCTTCCGCTGGAGTTACGCGACTGTTCCTGTACTCCCTGACCTTGACCAGCACCTCTATAGCCAGCTCTGTCTTCGCCAGTATGCGGTCCAACGACGCCAGACCACGTACGTTTTCGACCGCGTTGACCAGCACTCGCGTCTCGTTGACGAACGTCTTGCGCTCGACGTCTGCTTGTGGGTCATACGCGTCCTCCTCCATTCCTTCGCCGTACTCCTCCTCATAGTCGTAGTCATCCTCATAGTCATCCTCATAGTCATCCTCATAGTCATCCTCATAGTCATCCTCATAGTCATCCTCATCCTCGCTGTCATTCCAGTGCTTGGCCCTCTTCGCCTGCACGCCATAGCAGTTGTCGTTGCGTCTCTTGCGTGTCACGCTGTCTGACTCATCGCCACTGGCGTACTCGCTCGCGATGAGCTCCAGTAGGTCGGCGTCTGAGTCGACGTCGCCGGCGTCGTCTGCTGCAATGCGCTCGAGCTCACTTGCCGTGCGGTCTGCGTAGAAGCGGATCCTCTCTTCCGTTCTCTCCTGTATCTTCGCACGGCATTCCTGCTTGATCGCCTCAATTCTGGCGGGTGTCACGGACACGGCTCTTGCTGCGTTGGTGCTCTTTCCGTTTCTGAGTTGCATGTTGGTTCCGATTGTTCGTTCAAGTTTGTCTTCTAGTATGCACGTACAAGTATTCGAGGTTTCTATTTCAATTTTCTGGATCAATGCCCAGACTCTCGGATTCTTAGTTGTTGTCCGTCCGAAGCTGGCTCTGGCACATTCTCATGCAAATTGCGAAGCTCGCACCGCTGTGCCCACACCTATCCACTCTCGGATCATTCCCTATTTCATGTACACGCTTGTCAGACGACCACATGAATCCTAATCCATCGAAGTCGCGTACGAACTCCGTTAGTTCTTTCTCTTTGATCACCTCCATCATCACCTCTCTAGCCTGTTCCATCGCTGCCTCCATATCTCTCACTTACTGTCCTTTGGCCTCGCTCTCTATGTCTTCTTCAATATGTATTAGTTAGCTCTGCAACAAGTTGCTCATTGCTCATACCCATCTCCTTTGCGCACCACTCTGCTGTGCGTTTGCAACCACAGTTACAGTTCCGCGCACCATCATCCACTCTGCAGTGTCGCACCCCTGACCCCACCAGACCTGTTCCGTGCTCTGCACAGCATCCACAATTCAGACACAGGTGCGCCAGCTCACCGATCGTCATTCCTACTGCACCTTCTGGCCGCATCATGTCCCCGACCCAGTCCAGGATTCTTACTGTCGGTAGACCTGATATCTCTGCTACCGCCTGTCTGGCCTGGTCGATACGATCGATTGCCTCCAACATACGTGCTCTGTCCGTCATTTTCGTTTCCATATTACCAATCCTTCAGATAATATGGATCTGTCAATTTTCTCAGTTCTCTTCCTTACCAGGTGCCCACATCCCCTTAGAAGAACGACATACCGAACCGGCCGCGATGCAGCGCCCGCGCCCGTGCCATCGCGTCAACTCGTGCTTTGATCATTGCTGCGCGTTTCGCTTCTGCCTCAGCTGCGGCTTGCTCATCTACGCCTGCTGCCTGTTGGGTAGCAACGCGCTCTGCCGCCCGCGCCTCAACTTGCGCTCTGATCAGAGCGCGTTTCGCTTCTGCCCCAGCTGCGGCTTGCTCTGCTGCTGCCTGCTCTGCTGCAACACGCTCCGCTTCTGCCTGCTCTGCTGCAACACGCTCTGCTGCAACACGCTCCGCTTCTGCCTGCTCTGCTGCCGCTTGCTCTGCTGCCGCTTGCTCTGCTGCCGCTTGCTCTGCTGCCGCTTGCTCTGCTGCCGCTTGCTCTGCTGCCGCTTGCTCTGCTGCCGCTTGCTCTGCTGCCGCTTGCTGCTCCTCCTCAACTGGTGCCTCGACCACTTGGGTATCGACCACTTGGGTATCGATCTCTGCGTCTTCGGAACTCATCCTTTGTTTACAAGTCGATAATTTTTTATGCCGGTTTCATTTCCCACTCCCAACAATCTGTGTGCTTACGATCTGTGTGCCTACAACTGCTCTACCCACGTCCTGCATCCAATCTTTCTCCGGACGATCTAATGCGTTGTTCCTCAACTGCACCGAATCCAGTACCGGACAGTGCACTCCTCTCACAAAGGCAACATACGCTAGTGCCGACAAGTCTTTAGGAAGACACGTCCCACCGAATCCGCGCTTTCCGTCATGGCCCGGAACATGCGAATGCGATTCTCCTACCCGCTCGTCTGCACATATTCCCTTGCGCACCTTCTCGAACTCACAGTATATCCATTATCTCGTCCACCACCTGTTCCACTATACTTGTGTCACACTCACCATCTCGTTTCATTGGAGTCGGCACACACACAAATACGATGTCGCACGTTGCTATGTCCGCCATCGTAGTTCCACCCGGTGAGCAAAGCACCGAGCTCTTGTCATACACAATCGTCTTCACACAGATGTCTTCACACAGATGTCTCCGTCTGCTCGCTCCGCTGCCATCAACCTCGTCGCCTTCCCAACAAATCCATTCCCGACAATGCCTACTTGCACGCTCTCAAATGACATCTTCCTTCACCGGCTTTAAGCCATACCGCTTTATATTTTATCACACTGCTACACAATGGAGGATGATAAGAAACACGATGCGCCGGCCAATGGTGGCAGCGCCGAGAGGAGTCATGGATCCATTAGCCCGCCTCGCGAGGGGCAGCACAGACGCAAGCGAAAGCGCGTTCATTTCTTCGCAGATATGGAGGTTGAGTTCGGCGGTAAACCAGAACCGTCATCCGTGGCAACCTACGAAGAAAACGAACCAGGGCTTTCTTCGGTAGAGACCATCCAGCAACGTCACTCACGTCTTCAGAGTGAGAAGGACGAACGACGCGCTGCTAAGCGCAGGAAGCGCGAGCAAATGACTGAAGAGCAAGACCTTGAACAAGCATTGGCTGAACTTGCTTTTATGCCCACATTCCTTTCTAACCTGCGCTCTGACTGAAACGGTATAGATATTCTGTCCTCAGTACATATAGACGATGAGCAAACATACTTGCCAACTTAAGGTTGCTAATCTCGAAAAGCAGCTCGTCAAAATACTCGACAATGTCCATAGCGTTACATATACCAAGTCTAAAGCTGCACTTGACTTCTATGAAACACGCCGCCGCACCTTCGCCGACGGCTACTATCTTTACACTATCGAGGAGGGCAATGAGAGCCACGGCGTCATCATCGAGAAGCGCACCAATCCTGATGGTCATGCTGAATTCTTTCTATTCGATCCCAATGGCCAGTACTGGGCTAACCGCCAGAACTACCATCTCACTATCTCCCACAGCGGCTCGCATATCGAACCTGACATCTCCATCTCTCCACGCAGAGGCTGGAATCCTATGGGATACTGCGCCATATGGACTGCTGTAATGGCTGTTTTCTTCGCCAATGTAGGTCCTGGTAAGCCATTTGACGACAACGATTCCAGGCTGTTGTACGACTACCTCGATGAACACAAAGCGCCATTCATTGGCTGGGTATACAAGAACCTTATCACGGACTACCGCGGCGACTATTCTTCCGAATCCCAGGCTCGTCATTTCCAGAGCCAAGTCGTTAGTCATATTGAGAGTGTTCTCGCCGGACTCAGAGGCGCTCCTTCCTCCAGGGGCCGCACTTTCAAGCGCAGTGCCTCTCGCAAGCGTCCCGCGGCTTCCCGGCGTTCGCCATCTGCTAAGCGCTCGCCACCTGCTAAGCGCTCCTCCGCAACCAAGCGCTCCCCCGCAACTAAGCGTGCTAGTCCAAAGGCACGCACTAAGCGCAGTCCCAAGTCCCGCAGGGGCACCGGAGATTCCAGGAGCACCGGAGATTCCAGGAGCACCGCTGCTGCTGCCGCAGCACCTAGGCGCAGCGCCAGAATCCGATCACGCGCCAACAAATAAAATAGGCACTTGATGTATAACGATGCCAAGAATCGGAGCTATGTACGCCGGCGCAAGCGGCAGCAGCTACAGCATCAACAAGATGGCCCCTGGCTTGGGAAACGGTAAATGGCAAGGTATTGCCCCTACCGGTCAGAAGAGAGCCTCTGTTGTGCGCCACATCCAGACCAACGCATGGGGAAATAACTACACTGGTGTCTTCTGCTTCAACGCTTTAGGCGGTGGAGTTGGCAGAAAATCTAATATGTTCGCTTCCAACGCCGACGGTGCTAAGAAGGATTGTCAGGGCTATGTGGAACCTGTACCTGTACCTGCGCCTTCGCCTACGGTTTTGGACCTTGACCCAGCTCAAACCCTTCAGTGGCTACAAGGCACATTGCTTCCTCCTCCTAATTCATACTCACTCGCTTTTCCTTCTAGCGCGCAGCACGCTGTTATCTTCGTAAAAAAATCTGTCGTTGAGACTGGTGCTCCTGGCGGGATCAACGGCGATCCCCTGCAAAATGGTCAAGTGACCATTGACCCGTTGCTTCCTGGGGCTGCCCAAGATACATTCCCTACACTGCTATTCCCAGATCAGCAGCACTTGACGACTCTGGTCTTGGTGTATGCCGCTATCGACTCCGTGTCTGGGCCTATGCTCGGCGCGGTTGTCTCGCCTACTGTCTTACGGCCGTCAGACGGTGCTGAATACTACGCATACTACGCTATTAACACATCCACTTACACGTTCGTCGATGCAGCAGCCTCCTTGGATCCACTGCCCGCAGGCTTCAGTCAGGCTCCTGATCTGTATGTAGGTGTTGGCGCTTTCAGTGCGTCGTAAAATTGAAATGCTTGTTCTACTACACCCAGTAGAACAAACTCTAGAACATTCCATTTGCAGACGCTTGCTACGCCGACGCTTGCTACACAGATGATTGCTACACAGATGATTGCTACACAGATGATTGCTGCACCGACAGTCGCTCCAAATCTGAGACTGACTCGTGCCACAGGCCGGAGACCTGAACTCGGACCTGATGGTGCCTTGGTTGTGCGCTGCGGGACCGGGTGCCCGTGTCGTGGCGGCAGGGGTATCCCTACCTGCGCCCCAGGCATTGGTATGGACTTCAAATCTCGAATAAAGCCGTTTCAAGTATGCGAGCAGCGCTGCCCTAGCGTCCGGCGGAACCCTGTCGAGCTGACCCGTCGCCTAAACACGATATCCGATGTCATCGACCACGCGTCCACGCTCATCGTTGCCTCCGTCTATGTCAGGCATGCCGATCTAGTTAACGGGGCAGTCACCCGCCCTTGGGATATTCTCCGTGAGAGAGTAGACCAAATGCTACTCGATGTTGACGCAGTCGCTGACACTTGCGAGCCTACTAGACGTCTCGACCGCGCCGTGGCCAGACTCAAGCGTTCATGCAACGTATGGCGCAAGGCTTACAAGGACTATAGGCTCACTCTGTATATGGCTCCTGACTTCCTTACTACGCTTCTCGGGAGAGATCCCGCGTCCGTCGTGCGCAGTTTCCTCTAGCTGTGCATACATATGGCCGAACAGCAACAACACACTGACATATGCAGGACCAACATATGCGGGACCAACATATGCAGGGCCAACACATGCAGGACCGACATATGCAGGGCCAACATATGCAGAACCAGCGCACGCAGATGCGGGTGCATCCCACCTGATATCAAGTCCCTCTTCGAAATGGCTGAGTTGCGCGCCAAGCTCCGGAGAGAAAGAGAACAAGACAGAAAAAGAAGTGAATACGCGACGTTAGAAAATGTATGGTAGGTATATGCAGCCCTCGATTGCAGCCGATCGGGAGCAACCCGGTAGACTCTTCGGGATGTTCTTCTTCAGCCCCTATCTTTTCTACAAAGGACTAGTGCACAAAGACCTATCTCTTAGGATCTTCGCTGTACTCCTGTTTATTTACGAGCTTTACTGGGTCTTGTTCTATCAACCTGGAGAGAAGTCCAAGGTCGAGTTCCTACGCTCTGCATTCACATAAAAAATGGGTCTGCCGCTTTTTATGTGTTACTTATTTTCGCCAGCACTTACTTCGCCGGCACTGTTGTGAACTTCGCACAGCCTGTCGCGTGCCGCAGCGTCGCAATCTTCTTCTTCTTCCAATCGGTTCCGACAGCCTTCTCACTCATCAGATAGATGTCTCCGCCATTCAACGGAATCTCCACACGGTCTCCGATCGGCTTCGAGTTCTTGAACCACTGGTAGTACAGCGGCATCGCCGCGCCTAGTCTCACCGCTACTACGACACGCCGCTCCGCGTCCCCGTGGAATCCGATGCCGCACTTGTCGATGTCGTAATAGTAGTTGCCTTCGCCTTTCAGCCCTTCCGCCTTCTTCCCGAACACTTCTCCGAATCCTTCCGCCAACGACATCGTCACCGGCACCGAGCCGTAGCTCACAACTGTTCCCTTCCCGGCCTCAAGGTCCGCATCCCGTCCCGTGTCATCCAAACACAAGTTCCATCTCGCGTGGCTCGTCACCACACGCCCGCGCATCCACTTCTGCCTGTCATAATGCAGCGCCTTCTGTTCCACAAACATCGCCACCGCTGTACCATCTCCACACAACTTGTCCACACCACCCCTTACCACCAAAACCGCCGCCTCCAGTCCGCCTTCCTCTACATCTGGCTCCCGCAAACGGCGCAGATCAGCTGCGTCACCAAACTGCGCTGCCAATGCCTCCAAATCCGCGATCGAGAACCCTGCGCCTTCCGGCCGCAGCTTACCCAACTGCTCCATTCCCACTCCATTCTCCGCCTGGTCGCCCCACGTCAGGGTAATCACCTCCTTCCCTTCAACTGCTGTATCGACTTTCTTGCTCATTCTTGCTTGCTTGTCTATCCACGTACTGTCTAAGCATGTTTCGATTTTCCGATTCTTTCACTTGTCAGCGCATCGACATCCTATGATCCGCGTCACACTCCATCGGTTATTGTGTCAGCTAATTACACCCATGAGCTTTAGAGATATACTCGTTACTGTGGGCGTCTCCGTCTCTATTGGCTGTGCACTTGGTCTCATTAGAGGCACTATGGACAGCGACACCGTCGGTGCTACATTAATGGCGACCGGCTTCCTCATTTATGCTACGGCCTAGGCATCGCGAGACATAAGCATCGCAAGACATAAGCATTCTGCGCGTTCAGTACTTAGAGAAACGATGTCTCGAGTATATGGTCCCATAGTGTAGTGGTTATCACTGAGGACTCTGAATCCTCCAACCCGGGTTCAAATCCCGGTGGGACCTTCACCAATGTACATATGGTCAGGTACATATGGTCAGGTACATATGGTCAGTAACTCTTCCATATGTACTGTCTATTTGCCAAATAGCAGCTTGTCTACTGTCGTCTTCACACAGAACATCCTATGCATTACTATGCCTAATACGAATAATCCCAGCGCCATCTTCCAGTATACAACCCCGGATGCGTATGCCAGCACCCACGCGCCCATTAGCGTCATCACCACATCCACAACTGCTATGTTCATGACTCTATACGAATGAATACCCTCCCCTGGTATTCCGAGAGCATTCTTATACCGACATAGCGACTCCATCTATATCACCTAGAGAGAAATATGCAGTACATGTACTATGATCACTATCGCTGATATAGTCATCGTAATCATCATCGCATCTATATTATGCTACTTTGGATGGATTGGTCGTGCTCGAGGAAACGGTAGTTGGTAAGTTTTCGAGATTCCTGCACTATGGTGTCAGGAGTGGGATTCGAACCCACGGCCCCCTGGATTAGAAGTCCAGTGCTCTGTCCCCTGAGCTATGCGAGCTTCTTGGAGGTGTTGCTCACTCTCCACTCGAACATACATCTACTTTTTAAGTGGGTTCCATTCATATTCTGCGCAAAGCACTTCCGCACGTTATTACATAAAGAGTTCCCGCTCAGGTTCAGCATAATGCATCCCGAAGCGCGACACTTCACTTTGTTCGTCAAGCACGTACTTCCATCATTTTTCGATAATGTTGTGGCATTAGATGCTGGCGGTGGAGACATTAATGGTCACAATGGACTATTATTCACCAACACGCAATTTGAATGCAACGATGTCTATCCAGCGCCAAATGTTACTATTGTATCCAGGACTGGCGATCTCCCTCATCCGGACGGTCATTTTGATACGATATGCAGTACCGAGTCATTCGAACACGACCCAGAGTATGAGAAATCTCTACAAAACATCACCAGAATTCTGAAACCAGGAGGCCTGTTTCTTTTTACATGCGCTTCCACAGGCAGACCGGAACACGGCACTAGAAGAACCTCCCCACAGGAGTCCTGGGGAACACGAGCCAACATTGACGACATGCAAGACTACTACAAGAATCTTACCATTGGTGACATCAGTGCCTCTGGCATTCTTGATGAGTACGCAGCGTGGCGCTCTTATTACAACCCCACAAGTCGCGACCTATACTTCTTCGGCATCAAGAGAGGTCCTGCTGACCCGCCTGCACTCCAGTCATACGTCGTGCCTCACATTCAGCCCACAGGCGGTATTTGATCAGCATTGCTGCAGCCTGTAGTGCCTTTTTCTAAGCTCGTTCAGTACCTCCCCACAGTTGCGCGAAGTACTGATGTCCTCTTGATGTTTCTAACCCAATATGACAGCGGCTACTCCACCCAAGATGAGAACAACGGCAAGAGACTGGTGAGTAGGAGGTTGTCTAGCATATATACATTGTTATGACTTTCCGCTCGTCATCACAAAAATTGACATCACGTCATCTGCATGTGGTTTTTTGTGTACTCGCGAATTATCAAATACTTATTCATTAACGCGTCTCTACGCAGCAAACCATATCTGCTCACAGATACCCGAAAACCCCATATTATACCAAACCGGGAAATCGGTAGGATAATGGGAAACCGGTAGCATTCTGCTTCCCATCCTTTTTCTCTCCAAAAACTACATTCCAAATCTATTTCCCAGATTCTTGTTCTCAGACCCCCTAAATTCCACTTTTCCAAATAGACTTTCAAACTCTGTTTTTTTTTCACATTTACTTAGACACTGTAGGTTAAGTTTTTGAATCAACTCAAATGCTATGTAAGTGAAATTCACCTACATGACAGAATCTGGCGCGAACTGGGCTTAAAAATCTTT
>Ga0222714_10002049_pt1 | contig 21957 bp, 10 predicted proteins | sample C33_3DmetaG_FD_165048 | JGI IMG/M metagenome (GOLD analysis project Ga0222714, IMG submission 165048) | Estuarine water microbial communities from San Francisco Bay, California, United States - C33_3D | ecosystem: Environmental > Aquatic > Marine > Unclassified | place: USA: California...
ACTGGTCCTTCGAGGCCCCCGTCAAGGCGGCCGCGACCGGGCACCCCGTCGACCACTTCGTCGGCAAGAAGCTGGCCGCCGAGGGACTGACCCCCGCGAAGGAAGCCCCGAAGCACACGCTGCTCCGCCGGCTCTCCTTCGACCTCACCGGCCTGCCGCCGACGGAGGCGGAGACCGCCGCCTTCCTCGCGGACACCTCGCCCACGGCTTATGAGAAGGCCGTCGACCGCCTGCTCGCCTCACCGCACTACGGCGAACGCATGGCCATGTGGTGGCTGGACGCCGCTCGCTACGCGGACACCGACGGATTCCAGTCGGACTCCACGCGTACCAACTGGCCCTGGCGGGATTGGGTCGTCGAAGCGTTCAACCGGAACGTCCGTTACGACCAGTTCACCTTGGAACAGTTCGCCGGCGACCTCCTGCCGAACGCCACCGCCGAGCAGAAGCTCGCGACCTGCTTCCACCGCAACCACATGACCAACGGCGAAGGCGGTCGCGACCCGGAGGAATCGCGCGTCGACTACGTCCTCGACCGGGTGAATACCATGGGCACGACCTGGCTGGGCATGACCCTCGGCTGCGCGCAGTGCCACACGCACAAGTTCGACCCCATCACCCAGGCCGACTACTACGCCCTCTCGGCTTTCTTCAACAGCATCGACGAAGACGGCAAGGCCGGCGGCGGCGCCAAGCCTTTCCTGCCCTACCAGTCCAAGCATGCCGCCCGCGCGATCGCCGAAGCCCAGCAGCTGGTCGATGCGGTCAAGCCGGCGGAAGAGAAAGCCCGCAAGGAAGCCGAAGCGCCCTTCGGAACCTGGCTTGGCAAGCGCCGCGGCGAAGTCGCCGCCGGTTGGCAGACCTGGAAGGTGATCAAGGCGGCCTCGCTCGAGACCGCCGAAGGCACCATCCTCAAGCAGGAAGCAGACGGTGCGATCCAGTCGTCCGGGCCGCACCCCAACCAGGACGAATACCGGATCGTCAGCCATGACCGCCTCGACCGCATCACCGGCCTGCGTCTGGAAGTCCTGCCTCACCCCACGCATACCGGCGGCGCCCTCTCCCGCGGCAAGGACGGGGAGTTCAAGCTCACCGACCTCAAGCTGCAGGTCCGCACCCGCGGCAACAACCAGCTCCGGGACATCCTCATCGCCAACGCCGTCGCCGACGCGATGGCCGACAAGAAGAAGAACGGCAACTACGGGGACGTGAAGGACACGCTCGACGACGACCCGCGCAACGGCTGGACCACCAAGGGCACAGACAAGACCAAGCCGCACGTCGCCGTCTACGCGCTCGCCGAGCCGCTCGTGCTCGGACCGGACGACGAGCTCCTGATCGAACTCCGCCAGCGGTCGACGCTCGGCGACGCCAACATCGGCCGCTTCCGCATCGCGCTCGCCGCCGAGGCGGGCGAAGCCGTGAACAAGGTCGGCCCGAGTCCGCGCGAAGAACTCGCCGCCCTGCCCGCAGGTCAGCCCGTCGGAGACAAGCTGCGCGCCCGTCTCTTCGGTGAGTTCCTGGCGGACCACGTTCCTTACCAGACCTCACGCCTCGCGCTGGAGCGGGCCCAGCGTCAGCTCGGCGAAGCCAAGGCGGCAAGCGGCAAGCTCAACGTCATGGTCCTCGCCGAGCGTAAGCAGCCCCGGGAAACCTTCGTGCTCGTGCGGGGCGTCTGGGACAAGCATGGCGACAAAGTCACCCCGGACGTCCCGCAGGCGCTGGTCGGCTGGCCGGAAGGCGCGCCGCGGAATCGTCTCGGACTGGCGCGCTGGCTGACCGCCAAGGAGAACCCGCTGACCGCCCGGGTGACCGTGAACCACCTCTGGCAGATGCTCTTCGGTCAAGGACTCGTGCGGACCACCGAAGACCTCGGCCTGCAAGGTGAGCGCCCGATCCATCCCGAGCTGCTCGACTGGCTGGCCGTCGACCTCGTCGAGCACGACTGGGACATCAAGCGGACGCTCAAGCTCATCGTCATGAGCCGCACCTATCGTCAGGACTCTTCGGTCACCCCTGCCCTGCTCGCCAAGGACCCTGAGAACAAACTGCTGGCCCGCGGCGCGCGTTTCCGTCTGCCCAGCTGGATGATCCGTGACGCCGCGCTACGGACCGCCGGCCTCTTCAATCCGGCGCTCGGAGGACCTCCGGTGCGTCCTTACCAGCCCGATGGCGTCTGGGAAGAACTCTTCATGGGCCGGTTCAAGTATGAGCCCAGCGAAGGCGCGGCCCAGTATCGCCGGACCCTCTACGCCTTCTGGCGGCGGTCGATCGCCCCCACTTTCCTGTTCGACTCCGCGCAGCGCCGCTCGTGCGAAGTGCGCACCGGTCGCACCAACACCCCGCTGCAGGCGCTGACCCTGCAGAACGACCTCACCTACCTCGAAGCCTCGCAGGCGATCGCGGCGGAAGTGATGAAGGAAGGCGGCGACTCCGGTCGGATCCAGAAGCTCCTGCGCAAGGTCTTGTCGCGCGAAGGCGACGACCGCGAAGCCGCGGCGCTCGGCAAGACGCTGATGGAAGCAAGGGCCTACTACCGCGCGCATCCGGCCGACGCCGCCAAGTTCCTCAAAGTCGGCCAACGCAATCCCTCGGTCAGCGACTTGCCCGAACTCGCCGCCTGGACCCTGGTCGCGAGCCTCGCCCTCAACCTCGATGAGGCGATCACGCGGGAATGAGAGTATTGAGTATGGAGTATCGAGTATAGGAGACACACCCAAACAGCATCCATCTGTCATCCGCCATCTGTCATCTATTCCAAATGCCCCCCCTCTCCCGTCGTTCCTTCCTCGCCACCGGTCTGGCCGCGTTGGCGGCCCCGCGCGTGCTGGCTCAGGCCGGCGCCACGCCGGCGCATCACGGCGCCATCGTCGGCCACGGCGCGCTCCGCTACCGGGTGGATAAGCTCTGGTGCCAGGCCGATAAATCCAAGCACCCCGTGAAGGATTGCCATGAGATGGTCCAGTCCGCCGACGGACGCCTCTTCCTGATCACCAATCACAAGCAGAACAACGTCCTCGTCTTCGACACCCAGGGCAAGGTGCTCGACGCGTGGACCCTCGGCATGGGCGCCGGACATGGGTTGACGCTGCATCGCGAGGCCGACGGTGCCGAATACCTCTACCTCACGGACAATTCCGGACGCATCGCCAAGACCACCCTGGCCGGCAAGGTCGTGCTCGAACTCCCGCACGCGCAGAAGTGCGGCGCCTACTCCGACAAGGAACCTTACGCCCCGACCGAGACCGCCGTCGCGCCGAACGGGGACATCTACGTCGCCGACGGCTACGGCTCGCAGTTCATCCTCCGCTTCGACAAGACCGGCAAGTATCTCAGCAAATTCGGCGGCAAGAGCACCCAGCCGACGAACCCCGGCAAGTTCATGCAGGCCCATGGCGTCGCCATCGACAACCGAGGCCCCGAGCCCTTGCTCGTCTGCACGGAACGTGTCCGCAACGAATTCAACTGGTTCACCCTCGAAGGAAAGCACGTCAAGGGCGTCTATCTCCCCGGCGCCTACGTCAGCCGACCCGTGATCGCCGGCAAGCACCTCTACTCCGGCGTCTGCTTCGGCGCCAAGCCGGACGATTACCGTATGTGGCAGGGCCGCGGCTTCGTCACCATCCTCGACGAGAACAACCGCGTCGTCTCGAACCCTGGCGGCCAGGAACCCAAGTATGTCGACGGAAGGCTCCAAGCCATGCTGCAGGACCAGCCCGTCTTCAACAACTGCCACGACGTCTGCGTCGACGCCCGCGGCGACCTTTACGTCTGCCAGTGGGCCAGCGGCAACGTCTACCCCTACAAACTGCATCGCCTCGCATGAGCACCGACCCCTTCGACGCCTCCCGTCGCTATTTCCTCGGCCAGTGCACCGGCCTCTCGATCGGCGCCATGGCGCTCTCGACGCTCGTCGGCCGCGCCCTCGCGGCGGACGGCGCCCCGAAGATCGGCTTGCCGAACCTCCCGCACTTCGCCGCCAAGGCCAAGCGCGTCATCTTCCTGACCCAATCGGGCGGACCTTCGCAGATCGAGCTCTTTGACGAGAAGCCGGGCCTCATCGACCTCGCCGGCACCGAGCTGCCTGAATCCGTCCGCCGCGGGCAGCGGCTCACGACCATGACCTCGGGCCAGAAGCAGCTCATCAAGCCCGCCGCCACGAAGTTCGAGCGTTGCGGAAAGAGCGGCCAGAGCATCGGCGAGTGGCTGCCGCACCTCAAGACCGTCGCGGATGACCTCTGCATCGTGAAGTCGATGCACACCGACCAGATCAACCACGCCCCGGCCATGACGCAGTTCCTGACCGGCAACCAGATCCCCGGTCGGCCGAGCCTCGGCGCCTGGGCGAGCTACGGCCTCGGCAGCGAGAACCGCAACCTCCCCGATTACCTCGTCCTGCTGTCCAAGATGCAGCGCCCGAGCGACCAGCCCTTGTATGACCATTACTGGGGCAGCGGCTTCCTCCCCTCCCGCTATCAGGGCGTCAAGCTCCGCAGCGCCAAGGACCCCGTCCTCTACCTCCGCGACCCCGACGGACTGCCGCGCGAACTCCGCCGCGAGATGCTCGACGGCCTCGGCGCGATGAACCAGCGGGCGCTGGAGCGCAGCGGCGACCCCGAGATCTCCACGCGCATCCGCCAATATGAGATGGCCTACCGCATGCAGGCCAGCGTGCCGGAACTCACCGACCTCAGCGACGAGAAGGACGAGGTCTTCGAGCTCTACGGACCCGATTCGCGCCGACCAGGCAGTTACGCCGCCAACTGCATCCTGGCCCGCCGCCTGATCGAACGCGGCGTGCGCTTCGTGCAGCTCTTCCATCCGGACTGGGATCATCACAGCCGCCTCACCTCCTGGTGCACCGCGCGTTGCCGCGACACCGACCAGCCCAGCGCGGCGCTCGTCAAGGACCTCAAACGTCGCGGACTCCTCGAGGACACCCTCGTCGTCTGGGGCGGAGAGTTCGGCCGCGGCGTCGCCGGCCAGGGCAAGTGGGACAGCCCCGAAGCGGGCCGCGACCACCACCCGCGCTGTTTCACCATGTGGATGGCCGGCGGCGGCGTCAAAGCCGGCACCACCTATGGTGAAACGGACGAATTCAGCTACAACGTCGCCAAGGATCCCGTGCACGTGCACGACCTGCACGCCACCATCCTGCACCTCATGGGCATCGACCATGAGCGCTTCACGTATCGTCACCAAGGGCTGGACTTCAGGCTCACCGGGGTCGAGCCGGCGAAGGTCGTGAAAGGGATTATCGCGTAAGCGACGGAGACGGAGTCTCGAGTATGGAGTATTGAGTATAGGGAGAGGCAAACTAGCTGGCCGGTTGACAAGTTGACATGTTGGCAAGGATGAGTGGCAGCGCTCAAAGGGGGCAGCATAGGGAGACCGGATAGCTGGTAGGGGCGTGCGGCTCGCACGCCCGAGGATGACCGGGCCGGTCATCCCTACCCTACGCGGCCAAGCCGCGAGCGGTTAGCGGTAAGCGGTTGGCGGTTGGGAGCGGCAAATATTCCGGTCTCCGGTTTCCCTTTGAGCGGATGAATCGTTTCGGGTGACGGGTGGCAGCCCCGGGGCTCGGTTGGCGGGATTATCCATTCAGGCCTCCATTCAGCCCTCAATACAGTCCTCTATTCAGTCCTCCAGTTTGTGGCGGCCTGACCGCCTAGCGATTGAACCAAACACAGCGATGTCGTGACGCGGTCCCGACCCTACCCCCATACTCCATACTCTGAGGATTCCGCCTCCATTTCCCACCAATTGAACAACCGCCGTTGACGGGTGTCCAAAGGCCATAGAAAACATCCCTCCCATGAGAAACCCCCTCTCTGCGCTGCTGGCCGTGTGGCTGGCCGCCCTCTCCCCTCTTTCCGCCCAGGAAGGCTTCAAGCCGCTCTTCGACGGCAAGTCTCTCGCCGGCTGGGACGGCAATCCGGAGCTCTGGTCCGTCGAGGACGGCGCCATCACCGGCAAGACCAAGGGACCGGACCATCTCGCCTACAACCAGTTCCTCATCTGGCGCGGCGGCGTCGTGAAGAACTTCGAGCTCCGCGCCAAGATCAAGTGCTCCGCCAGCAACTCCGGCATCCAGTACCGCAGCAAGGAGCTCGCCGAAGCCGGCAAGTGGGTCGTCGGCGGCTACCAGTGCGACGTCCACGCCAACGCGCCATACAACGGCATGGTCTACGAAGAACGCGGACGCGGCATCCTCGTGCAGAACGGCCAGAACGTCGTCATCGACGACAAAGGCGACAAGTGGCTCGCCGCCGAGCGTGACGCCGTGAAGGTCGATTTCACCGAGTGGCACGAATACGTCATCGTCGCGCAGGGCAACCACCTCATCCACAAAGTAGACGGCAAGGTCACCATCGACCTCGTCGACCACGACCCCAAGAACCGCTCGCTCGAAGGCCTGCTCGCCTTCCAGGTCCACAAAGGCCCCGCGATGGTCGTCCAGATCAAGGACGTCGTCCTGAAGGAACTCCCTGACAGCCCGCTCATCACCCTCGACAAGAGCCCGATCCCGAGCGACGCCCAGCGCATCGTCCCGCCTGCGGCCAAGAAGGCTCCGGCCAAGACCGCTCCCAAGGCTCCGGCCAAGGGCAAGGGTAAGGCGCCCGCCAAGAAGGCCCCCGCCGGCGATACTGGTAAGGCCATCGGCGAGAACAAAGCCACGCCCGTCAGCCGCATCAAGGCCCCCGCCGGCTTCAAAGTGGAGCTCCTCTACTCCGTCCCCGGCGCCGAACAAGGCTCGTGGGTCGCCCTGTGCGCGGACGACAAAGGCCGCATCTACGCCAGCGACCAGTACGGCGACCTTTATCGCTTCCCCGCCCCGGCGGCCGGTCAGCCCCTCAAGGCGTCCGACATCAAGAAGATGCCCGTGAACATCCGCGCCATCAACGGCATGACCTGGGCCTTCGGCGCGCTCTACGCCGGCGTCAATGATTACGAGAAGAAGATCCCCAGCGGCTTCTACCGTCTCAGCGACAGCGACGGCGACGACCAGATCGACAAGGTCGAACTCCTCCGCGACATCCAATCGGGCGGCGACCACGGCGTCCACAAGGTCGTCGTCACCCCGGACCAGCAGGGCTTCTACCTCATCTGCGGCAACAACGCCGTGAAGACCGAGACCCCGGCCACGTCTCCCGTCGCGCCGCTCTGGGGCGACGACCACCTGCTGCAGCGTCTGCCGGACGGACGCGGCCACAACCGCCACGTGCTCGCGCCGGGCGGCATCGTCTACCGCATCAGCAAGGACGGAAAGAGCTTCGAGACCTTCGCCAGCGGCTTCCGCAACATCTACGGCGGCGCGCTCAACCGCGCCGGCGACCTGTTCACGTACGACGCCGACATGGAGTATGACTTCAATACCCCGTGGTATCGTCCCACCCGCGTGAACCATGTCGTCAGCGGCGGCGAATACGGCTGGCGCAACGGCGCCGGCAAGTATCCTGAGTTCTACGCCGACAACCTGCCCGCCACCGTGAACATCGGCCCGGGCTCGCCCACCGGCGTCGCCTTCGGCTACGGCGCGAAGTTCCCGGCCAAGTACCAGGAAGCGCTGTTCATCATGGATTGGAGCTGGGGTAAGATCTACGCCGTCCATCTCAAGCCGCAGGGCGCCAGCTATGCCGGCACCAAGGAGGACTTCATCCTCGGCGCGCCGCTGCCCGTCACCGACCTCGTCATCCATCCCGGCGACGGCGCGATGTATTTCGCCATCGGCGGCCGCAAGGTGCAGTCGGGCCTCTACCGCGTGACCTACGTCGGCCAGGAATCGACGGCCCCGGTCAAGGTCGACGCCCCCGCCCCCTCGGCGGAGGTCCTCGCCCGCAAGGCCCTCGAACAGTTCCATGGCAAGCAGGACCCCAAGGCCGCGGACGTCGCCTGGCCCCATCTCTCGTCGTCCGACCGCTGGCTGCGCTCCGCCGCGCGCGTCGTGCTCGAGCACCAACCCGCCGCCGGCTGGGCTGAGCGCGCCTTCGCCGAGCAGGACGCCACCGCCCGCCTCGAAGCCCTGCTCGCCCTCGCGCGACAGTCGGCCCCCTGCCCTTACCACACCGCCCAGGCCGCCAAGCCCGATCCGCGCACCGGCATCGCGCCGACCACCGCCGAGCCCACCCCGGCCCAGGCCGCCCTGCGCGACCGTCTGCTGGCCGCGCTGCGCGGCATGGACTTCGCGAAGCTGACCAAGAGCCAGAAGCTCACGCACGCGCGCCTCGCCCAGATCGTCCTGCACCGCTACGGCAAGCCGGACGCCGCCGGCGTCGCCGCCGTGACCGCCCAATACGACGCCGCCTACCCTGCGGCCGACTTCGAGCTCAACTGGCTCCTCACCGAGACCCTTTCGTTCCTGCAGTCGCCGACGCTCGCCGCCAAGGGCATGGCCCTCGTGGCCGACGCCGGCAGCCAGGAGCCCGAGATGGAATACATGCGCAGCCTGCGCATGCTCAAGGCCGGCTGGACGCCCGCCCTGCGCGAAGCCCAGCTCAACTGGTTCGTCAAGGCCGCCAGCTACCGCGGCGGCTCGAGCTTCGGCAAGTTCATCGAACTCATCCGGAACGACTCCCTCGCGACCTTCACGCCGGAGGAGCTCGCCCGTCACGAGAAGCTCATCGCCCTGGCCAAGAACCCGCCCGTGAAGTCGGCCTATGAGAACGTCGGCGCCATCTTCGCCGGACGCACGCCGAAGGACTGGACGCTCGAGGAACTCAGCGCCGCCGCGAGCACCGGCATGAAGGGCCGCGACTTCGAGAACGGCCGCAAGATGTTCGGCGCCGCCGCCTGCTTCGCCTGCCACCGCTACGGCAACGCCGGCGGCATGAACGGTCCGGACCTCACCGGCGCCGGCGGGCGTTACAGCCCGCACGACCTCCTCGACCAGATCATCAACCCCAGCAAGGAGATCAACGAGCAGTTCGCCCCGGTCGTCGTCACCAAGACCGACGGCACGACCGTCACCGGCGTGATCGTGAACCTCAACGGCGATACCGTGCAGATCAACACCGACCTCTCGGACCCTGACCAGCGCGTCGGCTTCGACCGCAAGCAGGTGCAGAGCATCGAAGTCTCCAAGGTCTCGCCGATGCCACCCATGCTCCTCAGCATGCTGACCAAGGAGGAAGTCCTCGACCTCGTGGCCTTCGTCCTCAGCGGCGGCGACAAGGAAAACGCGGCCTTCAAGAAGTAAGCGAAGGCTGAGCCTTCAGGGGGCACGTGGGCACGGTGACACGTGGACACGGGGAGACACGAACTAGAGGCTCCGAGGCCCAGAGGCCCGGAGGACCAGAAGGAAAAGTCAAATGAGACCGGTGGCCGAAAGGTTGCCGGTCTTTTTTCATCATGCCCGCTAACCCAAAGGGGGCAGCAGAGGGAAACCGGATAGGTGGCTGGAAAACATCTCCGCCACCATCAAGAATCATCCCCGCAGGTGACATTCCGGTCTCAGGTTTCCCTTTGAGCGCCGCAGCCACCCCCTGTCATCGATTCAGCCCTCTGTCATCGACCCAGTCATCTCCTGCTCAATTCAGCCCTCCATTCAGCCCTCAACGCAGTCCTCCATTCAGCCCTCCGTTTTGCCGCTTCCCCTCCTTGCCTCGGGCCCTCGGGCCCTCTAATCCTCGGATACCCCCATGCGCCTCATCCTCACCCTGCTCTCCCTTTGCGTCGCGCTGACCGCGGGCGCCCAGGAAAAAACCGCCAAGAAGAAAGCGGGCGGATATCCGCCCGTCATCGAAGGCACGAGATCCGAGACCTACCGCAAGGCCGGCGAAACCGAGCTCAAGGTCTGGATCTTTGATTCACGCCAGAAGATGACGGAAAAGCCTCTGCCCGCGATCTTGTTCTTCTTCGGCGGGGGCTGGACCGGCGGCTCGCCGACGCAGTTCGAACCGCAGAGCCGTCACCTCGCGAACCGGGGCATGGTCGCCATCGTCGCCGACTACCGGGTCAAGACGCGCCAGAACGCCAAGCCTGCGGACTGCGTGTCCGACGCCAAGGCTTGCGTGCGCTGGGTGCGCGCGAACGCCGCGCGCCTGGGCATCGACCCGCAGCGGATCGCCGTCGCAGGAGGTTCGGCCGGCGGACATCTCGCCGCCTCGACGGCGACTCTTCCCGGACTGGACACCGCCCAGGATGACAAGTCGGTCTCCTGCCTGCCCGACGCCCTCGTGCTCTACAATCCCGGCACCGTCATGGCGCCGTTCCCCGGACTGGACCTCAAAGGCTTCGGCGCCGGGCTCGACAAGGACAAGTTCGGCTGCGAACCCGAAGAGATCTCGCCGCTGCATCACGTGAAGAAAGGCGCCCCGCCCACGATCATCTTCCACGGCAAGGCCGACACCACCGTGCCTTATGCGACCGTCGAGAAATTCACCGAGGTCATGAAGGCCGCTGGGAACCGCTGCGAGCTGATCGGCTACGAAGGCCAGCCGCACGGCTTCTTCAACAAGGCGAAATTCGCCGAGACCCTCGCGGCGACCGACGCCTTCCTGGTCTCCCTCGGCTACCTCCCCGCCAAATGAACGCCATGCGTACCCTGCTCGCCGCCCTGCTCCTCCTCGCCGCCCGGCTCGCCGCGGCGACCCAGCCCAACGTCATCGTGCTGCTGGCCGACGACGCCGGCTGGGGCGATTATTCCTTCAACGGCAACCGGCTGGTCGCGACGCCGAACATCGACGCGATCGCCAAGGCCGGCGCGCATTTCGACCGCTTCTTCGTCCAGCCCGTCTGCTCGCCCACCCGTTCGGAATTCCTGACCGGACGCTACCATCGCCGGCTCGGCGTCTATGGGGTCTCCACCGGACAGGAGCGCATAAACCCGGACGAGAAGACCTTCGCCGACTCCTTCAAGGCCGCCGGGTATGTGACGGGGATCTTCGGCAAGTGGCACAACGGCAGCCAATGGCCCTACCATCCGCTCGCCCGGGGCTTCGACACTTTCTGGGGCTACACCTCCGGCCATTGGGGCGAATACTTCGACGCGCCGCTGGAGCACAACGGCGTCATGAAGAAGTCGCAGGGCTACATCGTCGACGTCCTGACCGACAAAGCCCTGCAGTTCATCGAACGCAACAAGGGCAAGCCTTTCCTCTGCTACGTCCCCTTCACCACGCCGCACTCGCCTTGGTCGGCTCCGAAAGAAGACTGGGCGCGTTTCAAGGACAAGCCGATCGCCCAGACCGCCACCCAGGCCAAGCAGGAGAAAGCCGATGAGACGCGTTGCGCGCTCGCCATGGTCGAGAACCAGGACCGCAACGTCGGCCGCATCCTCGCCAAGCTCAAGGAGCTGAACCTCGAGGACGACACCATCGTCGTCTACTTTTCGGACAACGGACCGAACGGCCATCGCTGGACCGGCGGGATGAAAGGCACCAAGGGCACCACCGACGAGGGCGGCGTCCGCTCCCCGCTCTTCATCCGCTGGCCCGGCCGGATTGCCGCGGGCACGCAGGTGAAGCCCATCGCCGGGGCGATCGACCTCGCCCCGACCCTGCACGCCCTCGCCGGCGTGAAGCGCGTCGGCGACAAGCCGCTCGACGGCCGAGACCTCACGCCGCTGTTCAAGCGAGGATACGATGCCGACTGGGCGCCTCGGCAGATTTTCCAGACCTGGGGCAGCAGCATCAGCGTGCGCACCGATACCCATCGTCTAGATAACGCCGGCAACCTCTTCGACATGGTTGCCGACCCCGGCCAGACCACGCCCATCCAGGCCAAGCAGCCGGGGCTCGCCCAGGAGCTCGTCACCGCGGTGGCTGCCTGGCGCAAGGAGATGGGCATCGCCGCTCCCGCCGGCGGCAAGGGCAAGGCCAAGGGGGGCAACGGACCGGGCAACGCCGTCGATCCCCGCCCGATCTCGGTCGGCTACCGCGAATTCCCGATCACCATGCTCCCGGCCCGCGACGGTGAACCCCGCGGCGAGATGCGTCGCAGCTCAGGAGCGCCCAACTCGTCCTATTTCGTCAACTGGACCAAGCCCACGGACGCCGCCGTCTGGAACATCGAGGTCGTGAACGCCGGCACCTACGTCGTCACCCTCGACTACGCCTGCGCCGCGTCCGACGTCGGCGCGTCGCTGGAACTGTCATTCGAAGGCACCCTGCTCAAGGGTAAGCTCACCGAAGCCTTCGACAGTCCGCTCAAGCACGAACAGGACACCCTCCCGCGGCCTCACGGCGAATCCGTGATGCGTGACTTCAAGACCATGACCCTCGGCGAAGTGAAGCTCGAGCCCGGCAAAGGCGAACTCCGCCTCCGCGCCACGGCCATCCCCGGCAAGGGCGTGATGGAACTGAGGCGCGTCACCCTGACGCTGAAATAAGCATGCGCTCGGCGGCCTGCCTCCTCTTGCTCGCCGGCGGACTCGGCGGCGCGGAAGCCCCGCCGACCAGCAACGCCCAGGTGGCCGAGATGGCCAAGGCGTTCAAAGGGCGTGGCGTGCAGGCCGACGACACCCCACCCTCGACGCCGGCCGAGGCCTTGCGTAAGTTCACGCCACGACCGGGACTGACCGTCGACCTCCTCGCCGCGGAGCCCGCGATCACGCAGCCCATCCATGGAAGCTGGGATTCGCGGGGACGTCTCTGGGTCGTCCAGTTCCGCCAATACCCCTTCCCCGCCGGACTCAAGGTCGTCAGCTATGACCAGCACCTGCGGGCGCAGTTCGACCAGGTGCCGCTCCCTCCGCCCGGCGGGATCAAAGGCGCCGATGTCATCAGCGTCCTCGAAGATACCGACGGAGACGGCACCTATGACAAACAGACCGACGTCCTGAAGGGCCTCAACATCACCACCGCCGCGGTGGCAGGCAACGGAAGGCTCTGGGTCCTGAATCCCCCTTACCTGCTCAGCTACGGCCTCGAGGAAGGACTTCCCGTCGGAGACCCCAAGGTCGAACTAGCGGGCTTCGGCCTCGAGGACACGCACAGCACCGCGACCAACCTGCAGTTCCACGTCGACGGATGGATCTACGGCGTCAACGGCAGCACCACCACCGGCGACGTCGGCGTGCCGGGCGGAACGCGCACGCGCTGGTCCGGACAATGCGTCTGGCGCTTTCATCCCACGAAGAAAACCTTCGAGATCTACGCCGAAGGGGGCGGCAACACCTACAGCCTGGATTTCGACGGGCGGGGCCGGGTCTTTTCCGGCACGAACTACGGCGACACCCGCGGGATGCATTATGAATTCGGCTCCTATGGCGTGAAGAACTGGGGCAAACATGGCCCGCTCACCAATCCGTACGCCTACGGCTGGTTCGAGCACATGGCCAACACCGGGGACAAGCGTCGCTTCCCGCAGGCCTTCGTCATCTACGAAGGCGGCCTGCTCGGCCCCGAATATGAGGGCAAGATCCTGGCCGCGAACTCGCTCGCCAACAAAGCCTACGTCAGCCGCCGCATCCCCCACGGCGCGACCTTCCGCACCGAGGATGAAGCCGACCTCATCGCCAGCAGCGACCGTTGGTTCCGTCCCGTCTGGACCGGCGTCGGGCCGGACGGAGCGGTCACGATCGCGGACTGGTATGACACCCGCCTCAGCCACGTGAATCCCATCGACGACTGGGACAAGCAGCGTGGAAGACTCTATCGTATCCGTCCGGCAGGCGTGAAGGTCGGACTCAGGCCCTTCGACCTCTCGACCGCTCCGACCACCGATCTCGTCGCCCTGCTCACGCACCGCAACGAATGGTTCCGCAAGCAGGCCGTCCTCGAGATCGGCTGGCGCCGGCTCAAGGACGCGACCCCCGCGCTCCGCACGATGCTCGGCGGCCCTCAGGCGCTCGAAGCCCTTTGGGCGCTCGACCTCCTCGGCGCCGCCGGCGATCCGCCGGTCACGCACGCCGACCCCTACGTCCGCCGCTGGAGCTGGAAGATGCTCGGCGAGCGCAAGAACGCTCCCTCCGTCGCGCAGATCGCCGCGGCGAAGCAGGAAACCCATCTTGAAGTCCGGGCGCAGATCCTCGCTTCGGCGAAGCGCATGCCGGCGGAAGCCTTGCCCCTGCTGGCCGCCGCCCTCGGCGAACCCGATCCATCAGGCCGCATCGACCTGCTTGCCTGGTGGGCCCTTGAAGCGCACCTCGGCTCATCCCGCGAACGCGACTCCGCGCTTGCCTATCTGCGCAGCGCGCCGGAACTCCTCGGTTCGGCGCTGTTCCGCGACGCCTTGGCCGAACGTCTCGGCAAGCGTCTCGCCCATGGCGCGGAGGAAAGCAGCCTGGCCGGCGTCGAAAGCATCCGCTCGATGTGTCCGCCGGACGTCGCCGCCAAGCTCGTCGGCGGCGTCCTCGCGATGCTCGAGCAAGGAGACCTTCCGCCCATGCCAGCCGGCCTGCGCGCCACGATCGAGCAACGCCTGACGGAAAGCGGAGGCAAACCGCTCCCCCTCGCCGCCCTCCGCGCGGGCGAGAAGACCGCGCTGGCCGCCGCCCTCAGGGAACTGACCGACAAGCAGACGCTCGCCCGCCGCCGCACCGAAGTCGCCGACGCCCTCACCCTCGCCGGTCGTCCTGAAGCCATCGACCCGTTGATCAAGCTCATCGTCGCGAACGGGACCGAGGCGAAGAAATCCCTTTTCCTCGCCCTGTCGCGTTATGACGATCCTCGGGTGCCGAAGGCCGTCATCGAGAGCTACGAACGATCGATCGCCGCGGATGACGGCCTGCGCGACCTCGCCCTGCGCACGCTCGCTTCACGCCCGGCGTGGGCGCGCCTGCTGATCGCAGCGGTGCATACCGGCAAGATTCCCGCCCCGGCGGTCACGGCGGACATCGCCCGGGCGCTGTTGCGTCACGCCGACCCCGAAATCAACGCGGCGGTGGATCGACTCTGGAAATCCCTGCTCATCACCGGACTTACGCCGGAGAAAGACCGTGAAGTCGCGCGGCTGCGGGCGTTGGCCCGGGCCGGCGAAGGCGACGTCGGCCAGGGCCGCGCGCACTTCCTCGCGCGTTGCGCGAGCTGCCACGTGCTCAAGGATGAAGGCGGCCTGATCGGCCCGGACCTCACCGGCTACGACCGCACCAGCCTGGACTTCTGGATACTCAACATCGTCTACCCCAGCCTCGAGATCCGCGAGGGCTTCGGCTCCTACGACCTGCGCCTCAAGGACGGCTCCGTCGCCCACGGCATCCTCGAACGACGCGACGGCGGCGAAATCGTGCTCCGCGACCTCGCAGGCAACCGTACCAAGATCAAGGAAGACAGAGTCGACGCGTTGATCGCCAGCCCGACTTCGGTCATGCCGGAGGGCTTGCTCGCCGGCATGTCCGACCAGGATCTGCGCGACTTCTTCGCCTACCTAATGAGGTGAGCGCGGCGGGACGCCGCGAGTGGGCGCGTAGGCAAGGATGAGGCTCCACTCAATGGGGGCAGCATAGGGAAACCGGATGATTGGCTGAGGGCATAAATCTGCGGGTATCGGGTGACGGGCACAGGTATCGGGATTACAGTTATCGGCCATTCGGCCATCGGGAGCTGGCGCCGGGTTCCTGCGACCGAAGGCTGAACGGCCGACTCCCGAGAGGCTGACACCCTTGGCCGTCACCCGTCACCTTCTAGCATCATGCCCGCAGGTAACATTCCGGTTTCCGGTTTCCCCTTGAGCGCTGCAGCCACCATCTGCCATCGATTCAGTCCTCTGCCATCGACCCAGTCATCTACTCTTCAATTCAGCCCTCTACTCAGTCCTCCACGCAGACCTCCGTTCAGTCATCCATTCAGTAGGCACCCTTGACGGATGGGCTGAGCGGCACCAAGTTCGACGTATGAAGGCCATGATGCTTTTCCTCCTCGGCGTGCGCCTGCTCTTCTTGTCGGCCGCCGGGACGATGTGCGTCTACGGACTGATACATGCGACCGATCCCAACGTGCAATGGTATTGGACCGTCGGACATGTCGTCGTGCTCATAGCCTGCATGTTCCTCATCGGGAAAGTCTGGGCCTCGCTTAAGGCGACCTGGAAGGAATAAGCCTCGGTTTAAATGAGGGAAATCGGCGCCCGTTTCAGGCAAGTCGGGCTGGATTAACCTCGGACGATGCCCAGCATGGGGTGACTCACTTCCCATGCTGACTCGCGCCCTGCTCTTCGCCCTCACCTGCTTCGCCGTCGGCGTCTCCGCCGCCGACAAGCCGGTCACCGACCACAGCAAACTCAAGACCAAGGAGGACAAGGCGAATGCCGCCAACTGGCCGGACAACAGCAAGGGCTCGCCGACGCCGCACGCCCCGGCCGAGAACCCGCCGGCCGCGACGACCACCCGCAGCCAGCAGGTCGCGCCGCCCACCGCCGGTGAACGCGTCGTCTTCATCGGCAACGGCTTCGCCGAGCGCGACACCTACTACGGCCGTCTCGAGACCGAGCTGCAGCTCCGCTTCCCGCAGCAGGGACTCATCGTGCGCAACATGGGGCGCTCCGGCGACACCCCGGCGTTCCGTCCTCACCCCGCCCGCGCCAGCCAGTGGGCTTTCCCCGGCGCCGAGAAGTTCCACCCCGAATACGCGCAGCATAACGGCAAAGGCTTCTTCTCCACGCCCGACCAGTGGCTCTATCACCTCAAGGCCGACACGATCGTCGCCTTCTTCGGCTACAATGAGTCGTTCGACGGACCCGGGCGTGCCGCCAACTACGAAGCCGAGCTCGATGCGCTCGTCGCGCACTCCCTGAGCAAGGCTTACAACGGCAAGACCGCGCCGCGTCTCGTGCTCGTCTCCCCGATCGCCTTCGAAGACCTCTCCGCCGTCCGTGATCTCCCGAACGGCCAGAAGGAGAACGCCAACCTCGGGCTCTACGTCGCCGCCATGGAGCGCGTCGCCAAGAAGCACGGCCTCACCTACGTCGACCTCTTCCACCCCACCCTCGCGGCCTACGGCAAGAGCAAGGCTCCTTACACCGTCAACGGCTTCGCCCCTTCCGACTTCGGCTACCGCGAGATCGCCAAGCTCCTCGCCGACGGCCTCTTCGGCGCCACCCAGCGCGCTTCCCAGGCCGACGAATCCCTCGTGAACGCCGCGGTGAAGATGAAGGACACCATGTGGAACACCGACTACTCGATCCTCAACGGCGTCCACACCCACGGCCAGCGCTACAACCCCTTCGGTCCGCAGAACTACCCCGACGAAATCTACAAGAGCCGCCAGCTCACCGCGATCCGCGACGCGCTCATCCACGACGTCGCCCAGGGCAGGAAGACCGACCTGGTCGTCGACGACTCCAAGACGCTGGTCCTGCCGCCCGTGCCCACCAACTTCAAGCCGAGCGAGAAGAACGGCAACCCGACCGAGTTCCTCTCCGGCGAGGCCGCCATCGAGAAGATGAAGCTGGCCCCCGGCTACAAGGTCTCGCTCTTCGCCTCCGAAGAGAAGTTCCCCGACCTCAAGAAGCCGGTGCAGATGTCCTTCGACGCCAAGGGCCGCCTCTGGGTCGCCACGACACCGACCTACCCGCACTATCGTCCCGGTGACGCGTTCCCCGACGACAAGATCCTCATCCTAGAGGACACGGACGGCGACGGCAAGGCCGACAAGCAGTCCGTCTTCGCCGATAAACTCCATATCCCGATCGGCTTCGAGATCGCCCCCGAAGGCGTCTACGTCTCCCAAGAGCCGAACCTCGCCCTGCTCGTCGACGACGACAAGGACGGCAAGGCCGACCGCATGGAACTGATCCTGCACGGCTTCGACTCCCACGACTCGCACCACGCCATCTCGGCCTACTGCGCCGACGCCTCGGGCGCGTTCTACCTGCTCGAAGGACGCTTCCTGCACAGCCAGGTCGAGACCCCGTATGGCCCGCGTCGCTGCAACGACGGCGGCGCCTGGCGCTTCGATCCGAAGTCCTATCGCCTCGAGCGCGTGCAGGCCGACGTCTCCAACCCGTGGGGCTTCTCCTTCGACTATTGGGAGCAGCCGTTCCTGTCCGACGCCTCCTCCGGCGAGAACTGGTGGGCCGTGCCGCTCTCGGCCAAGGTCCCCTACGGCATCGAGCAGATCAAGGTCGAACAGTTCGTCCCCAAGCGTTCCCGCCCGACGTCCGGCGCCGAGTTCGTCTCCTCCCGTCACTTCCCCGACGCGCAGCAGGGCGACTTCATGATCTGCAACACGATCGGCTTCCTCGGCATCAGCTTCGGCAAGAAAGCCGACGACGGCGCCGGCTTCACCGGCAAGGCCAACGGCGATCTCCTGACCTCCACCGACGGTAACTTCCGCCCGGTCGACCTCGAGTTCGCCCCGGATGGTTCGCTCTACTTCATCGACTGGCACAACCCGCTGATCGGCCACATGCAGCACAACGCGCGCGATCCGAACCGCGACCACGAGCGCGGCCGCATCTACCGCATCACCTATCCCGAGCGTCCGCTCGTGAAGCCCGCGAAGGTCGCCGGAGCCTCCGTGGCCGAGCTCCTCGAGAACCTCAAGGAACCCGAATACCGCACCCGCTACCGCACCCGTCGCGAACTCCGCGGCCGTGCGCCGGGGGAAGTCCTCCCGGCCGTGAAGGCCTGGGTCGCCAAGCTGGACCCCAAGGACCCCGCCTACGAGCACCACCTCTGCGAAGCCATGTGGGCCACCTGGGCGCAGAACAAGCCGGACGCCGAACTCATCGCCCAGGTCCTCAAGGCCAAGCAGCCCGAAGCCCGCGCCGCCGCCGTGGATGCCATCCGCCACTCCTTCTGGCAGATCCCGAACCATGTCGCCCTGCTCCAGCAGGCCGTGCGCGACGAGAACGCCCGCGTGCGCCTGACCGCCGTCGTGGCCGCCACCTGGCTGGACAACGCCGAAGGCGCCAAGATCGCCGTGGAGGCCTTCCGCCTGCCCGTGGACCGCTGGATCGGACCCGTCCTGCATTACGCCCTCACGTACACGCTCAAGGACGACGTCGACGCCCTCAAGGCCGCCGGCCAGCTCAACCTCGACGGCAACCAGTCCGCCGCGGACTACTTCAGCGGCAAGCTCAAGATCGGCCAGCCCGTCGCCGAAGCCGGCACCAACTCCAAGCCCTCGCGGAAGCTCACCGCCGCGGAAGAAAAGGTCTTCAAGCTCGGCCGTGAGATCTACTTCCGTGACGCGCATTGCGCGACCTGCCACCAGGCCGACGGCAAGGGCATCCCGAACATCTATCCCCCGCTCGCCAAGAGCAACTGGATCGATGACGACGAACGCCTGACCAAGATCCTGCTCAAAGGCATCTGGGGCCCGATCAAGGTCAACGGCAAGGACTTCGACCCCACCAAGGGCGTCCCGCCCATGATGGGCTTCGGCGGCCTGCTCAACGATGACGAAGCCGCGGCCGTGCTCAGCTACGTCCGCCTCTCCTTCGGCAACAACGGCAAGCTCGTCTCGCCCGCCACCGTGAAGAAGGTCCGTGAAGCCACCAAGGACCAGGTCAACTTCTACATGGCCGACGAACTACTCAAGCAGCACCCGCTGAAATAGCAGACTAGTTGACCCGTTGATCAGTTGGCCGGTTGGCCAGAACGCGGCGGAGTCACTCAGGGGGCATGTTGGCAAGGTGACACATGGACAAGGGGAGATACACATCAGAGGCTCCGAGGCCCAGAGGCCCGGAGGGCCAGAAGGAAAAACAAAGGAGACCGGTGGCCGAAAGGTTACCGGTCTATTTTTGGCAGGCAAAGGTAGGGCGGGCTCTCCGAGCCCGCCGTTGGGCGTTGCGAGCAACCTTTCTCGAAAGAGATGCGCTCCTCCGTCCGCGAACGGACGGCTCGGAGAGCCGTCCCTACCTAAGACGGAGGGCAGCGCTCATAGGGGGCAGCAGAGGGGAACGGACAGTTGGCTATGGTTTCATACCCGCAGGATTAATCCCGGTCTCCGGTTTCCCCTTGAAGCGCCGAATCGCTTCGGGTGGCAGGGGCAGGCGCGGCGAAAGCCGCGGCCTGACCGCTTCTTTTATAGCATTCGATATTATCTACACCCTGCCTCCGCAGGCTGGGATTGACCGAGGCCTAGGCCTTGGGGTTTATTCCGACCATGCGCATCATCTCCACCCTCGCCCTGGCCCTCACCGCCGCCCTCCTGCCCGCGCAGGACTTCGACTTCAAAGGAGTGCCTGCCGAGTATGCGGTGACCTTCGCCACCACCAGTTCGCGCGGCCTCAAGATCAGCGATTCGCCGGAGGCCAAGGCCTTCAAGGCCCGCATCGAGAAACTCGTCGCCGGCTTCGACAAGAGCGGCCAGGACAGCAAGCAGATGCAGGCGGCCATCAAGAACGCGACCGGACTCGACCTGGAATCCTCCGACAACCGCTACGCCGGCGGCTTCTCGGTCAGCAAGGAAGGCTCCTTCACCGGCGGCCTGATCGTCCACGGCCGTCATGACAGCGCCAAGCTCGCCGCCCACGCCGGCGCCAACAATGTGCCCACCCTGCGCGCCGGAAACACCAAGGGCTGGAAAGCCGAGGAACTGATCGCCTCCCTCAGCAGGGAACTCGGCCAGGCCGCCAGCAACTTCCCCGCCCCCGGCCAAGACAAGCCTGACAGCCAGGAAGAATTCGGCGTCTTCGACGTCGACAACGACACCCTCGTCGTCGCTCAGCCCAAGGAAGCCGCCCGCATCATCGGACTGCTCAAGGGGCAAGGCGCGTCCTATGCCCTGCCTGCCGCCCAGCGTTCCGCGCTCGCCGCCACCGGCCGTCCCTACATCGTGTTCTCCGTCAACGCCGCCAAGCTCCCGGCCACCCCGGAACTCGCCCAGAGCGGCTTCGTCGCCGGCCTCTTCGCCATGGGCGAGAAAGGCAACGAGCAGGTCATGAAGATGAACGCCGTCTTCTCCTCCAAGGAAAAGGCCGCGCCGATGGCCATGCAGGCCCAGGGCATGCTCGCGATGGCTCCGATGATGCTCGCCGCCGCCCCTTCCAAGCCCGAGACCGTGGAAGAAAAAGAAATGAAGGCCCTCGCGGGTGAGTTCCTCGCCGGCATCCAGCCCGTCGAAGCTTCCGGCAATCAGGTCACCCTGACCGCCAAGTGGGATACGCTCAAACTTTACGACATGATGGAGAAGATCGTCGCCATCGGCGCCACCAAGATGAAGGAAATGCCCGCGCCGGCGGTCGGGAAGTAAGCGAAGGCGAAGCCTTCGAGGGGGCAAGTGGGACTCAATAGAGGCCCTGAGGGCCCGAGGACCAGAGGGAGGATGATGGTAGGGTCGGGACCGCGTCACGACATAGCGATGCACTTTCGGGTCTCATGTCTCGGTTGATCGGCTATCAGGCACGGGTCTCCTGGTTCGGGTACGGGTGCAGGCCCGCACCTATACCTGGTGCTGAACTCCCGAACCTGGGACCTGATGGCCGAGACCCGTGACCTGAGTATGATTGTCATGTAGGCACAAAAAAGCCCCCGAACTCGGGGGCTGATTCGTGATGGCCGGATGGCTTACTTGCCGCCGCAGCAACCCGAGGAAGCAGGCTTCTCGGTGGAGCAGCAGGAAGAATCTTCCTTAGTGCCGCAACCGCAGCCACCATTGGAACCACAACCGCAACCGCTGGAGCAACCGCAGGTGTTAACGCAGCAGAGGGCGTATCGCTTGGACCAAGCGACAATGAGGGTGAGGACGATGAGGCCGATGGCAGTCGGATCCTTCAGACCGCCGAAGAAGAACTGATGGACGCAGGCGATATTGAAGAGAATCGCACCAACGAGAAACAAACCCAGGACCCGAGTACGGGGCAGGATAAGGAGCACGCCACCGAGGACTTCAAGAGCCTTGATAACGGCAAGATAGCCAGAAGCGTACATGAGGCCGACGAAGCTCTCCGGAGCGGGAGCACCCTTAGACGGCAGGAAGTGGAACCAGAAGTTGAGGCCGAAGGCGATGAAGGCAAGACCAAGGAGGAGCGCAGCGATGCAGGGGAGTTTTTTCATAGCCCCGACAGGTTAGCCTAATCGAGGGCTTATGAAAGGGCTAAGTTCAGAGGGCCTTGTGGGCGCCGTCGCAC